>Ga0123342_1010080_pt1 | contig 10975 bp, 4 predicted proteins | sample Turbeawhitnodule_FD_89960 | JGI IMG/M metagenome (GOLD analysis project Ga0123342, IMG submission 89960) | Root nodule microbial communities of legume samples collected from Mexico - Turtle bean Mexico white nodule | ecosystem: Host-associated > Plants > Roots > Nodule | place: Mexico: Nepantla... | reverse complement strand
TCTTTCTTTCTCTTCTTTTGTATGTCCCTTTGGGCTTGGGCCCTCTGGGTCATTAGTGGTTTGCGACGTGTTTTGTGGTCCTTGGGTCGTGTTAGATGGTTTCCTGGGATCTAGGGGGTGTTCCCGAAAATCCAGGGAGTGCTCACGTGTGTTTGTTACTCAGTGGGAATTGTAATCGTTTGTCCCACGTGTAACTATGTTCCTTGCTTAATTAGATAATTTAATTCGGACAACGCGGTCGTCCGGTACCGACCGGTACAAATCTGAGGGTAACAAACTTACTGCACCACGTGCTTTATTTTCTTGTCTTCTAGTTGAGAGATAACGAAACTTCTTGTACCTTATTTATTTATTATTTATTGTGTGTTGATTTAAAAAAACCTGAAGAAAGCAGACAGATTCTGACTTCTGAATTGAAACTTTCTAGAAATTTAAGCTTGGACTTTATCATGAGTTAGAACGGATGATTTTGACCGGAACTCTTACCCCAGTTAGTCACGGGTGCGTTTGTAAAATTCTCATTACTATCCACTACTACCAATTGCTGGAATTACAAATAGTCAACAAATTTACTAAATTTTGTAAGATCTAGAAGGAATTTTGATAGATCTAAATTTTGAATTGAGAGTATTGGAGATGTTTTAATACTACTTATTGTGGATCTGACACTGAATACACACTAATGATGTTCCCTCAGCCTATATGCAGTACCCTAGTCTAGTCATTGAGATTAAATAAAAGAGATATTTCAAGGTGCGTTTGAAGTTTTGTTTAAGTTTGTGATGCAACTCATCCACCTAGAATATCCATTTGTGAAATAAGAATATTGAATACTTAGAATCTTGTTTAAAAATTTATTTTTCGAATGTATTTGATTAGACTTTTATCTATCTGAAATCTAAAAAGGAGAATAACTCTATAAATATATCTAAGAAAAGCTTCATTTAAGAGAAGAACAACTATAACATTCATTAGATAACATAGTATATGAAAAATGGAATTCATCTGAGTTCAATAGGGTTAAATTTTTTATCATTTTAGGATAAAATTTATTTTGTATAATGTAGATAGTAGAATAAGATTTATTTGAGTTTGTATATGTATTTGAGTGAAGTTGAATATGTTTGTTGGTCTTGTATATATTTTGACCTACGATAGATTAGGATTAGGTTTAGGATTCTAAACCTACATAAGGTATCAATTGGACTTCCTTTTCTCCCAAAGGAAATCCTAGGCCAGTCTTGGAGGCAAGCACAACGCACCATGAAGTTGAACGACAAAGAAGACACATGGAAGAGGCAAGGAAGGTGTGACTAGACAAATAACACACTCTCATTTGCTCTTCTAAATCTATGATTTATTTTTTAATTTGAATTTTTTAATCTTGACTAACTTTTGGGTTGATTAAAGGACTATAAATAAATGTGCTCAATTCATGTAAAATTCAGCTTGAATGAGAAGAGTTATGAGATACCCAAGTTTTGTCATAAAAAATTATTCTTGCATTACCTCTAAGGTAGTCTTTTGGTTAGCCTAACCCTGAACTCCTCCCTAGTGAGTTAACCTCACCTCTCACTCAAATTCATTTCTCCATTTCAAACACAAAATTTCTACCTCCAATTCCATTAAACTTGCACAACTCCATTAAAAAACAAAAAATAATGCTAGAAGAAGAGGATGTTATGAGTTTGATCTTTACATAACACATTTTTTTTAAGTAAAAGATTGAGATATTATCCTACAAGTTTTTCAAAGATAACATTATTATTGTTAATCACCATATTCAAATATTATTTACTTTAAAACTTAAAATTTTATTTAAAAATTATTTTAAAGAATTAAGAGAAAAATATATATTTATATTGTTTTCAAGCAAAACCTAGTTTGCTTCCGAACTCACATTGAACGCAAACTTATGGTTGGATGTATCTTGGTCATCCAATAATAAGGATTTTTTTTTTCAAATGAAAGATTTGAGCTGCTCGAAGCAAAAACCTTATCCTAAAGTAAAGTGACAATAGTCTTTATCCCCACGTATCATAAATAATAATATTTCTTATTAAAATAAATTTATATAGAAGTTAAAGGATATGCATAGTTTTATGAGAATTTATTTAAGAAAACGAAAGGCTTATTTGATATATTCTTATTACATGAAAAAATTGATTATAAAGGGAATTAAAAAATATTTTGATTTTTTTTACTAAAATAAACTAAAATTTTTAGGAATCATAAACTATTTTTCTGAATCTAAAATAAACGTAAAAATTACTAGGAAAACTTAATGGTAATCTTTGTGTGAAGTGGTATATATTGTACTAAAAAGAAAAATTCTAATTTAAATTGTGATATAGGAGTTATGATGTAAATAGTCAACCGTTCACTTTAATATGCACACATTTGGTCAGCGCCAACACTTCACTTTAATATGTACACATTTGGTCAACGCCAACCCTTGACTTTAATTGACAACTAAATTTAAGTGTCTTCACATTCTACTCAAAACCTAAACTTAAGCTTTACAGGTCATTTTGTCAATATAAAGGTAACAAAGGCGTGGTGATAGTCAACCATTCCTCTTATAGTAGTTTGGGAAATTTTGTTTTTTAAATTTAATTAAAACTTTATAAATTATATTATTTTCTCGAATATGAAAATTTGTAATTTACAGTTGTTTTTAATAATATTTAATAATAGTTATTTTATTATTGAAATAATCTAATTTGTAGATATGTTTTAAGACATTTGTAAGGGTATGATCTAAAGATAAAATTATATTTGTATTGTAAGATCGAAACATATTTACACACATAAATTTAGGATATCATATGATCGGATACATCTTTATTTTTTAAAATTATCTTTTATGTAATCATTCAGCTTAATATGACATTAAACAACATCTCAAACTAATATAAAAAATTAATCACAATATTTTCAACTCAATTTTATATAAATAAGTTTACTATATCAAGGGAAGGTACAACTTGATCGCTAATATAAACTCAAAATGACCCTGATATCATATTATGAAGTGAACTTTAAGTCTAACTTCATAAAACCGACTCAATGAGATGAAGTTTGTACCCACTTATATATAATGAAAAGTTTTAATATCTAATCAATGTGAGATCTTCAACAACAAATATTCTCTTACACTTCAATCGAAATCTCGATAAATTTATCAACATCGAACATTAATAATGAGGACGAAATCTTCTCGACTAAAAAAAAAGCAATGGTGTGATGTAGGGTGAAATGAATGGGTTGGAATTTAAAAGGCAATAATGAGAAAATGCAAGTGAGGATCCAAGTACCCCAATTTTGCCGGTGTTGAAACAGTTGATGGGTAAGGGATTGATCACATTAAAGACGTTCACCAATTCTTCTGACTTTATACACACATCAAGAGTACATTTGTACTCACTTAGACACTTCAATTGGTTCTCTTTTCAACTAAAATAAATTAATCCAATGCAATCTATTATTTTTTCCAAAACTAAAATCAACTAATGATTATCTTCACCATATGGCAACTAAAAGTTGAAAACAAAAAATATAACCAAACATCAACTAATATACATTAGATCCAGAAGTTCTACTGTAGGTCAATAATAGCTGAGCTAACTAAGAAATTTGTAAAAATTCACAACTGGTCTATATTTATGTAGATGACTCTTAGGGGTTTATTGCATCCACACTCCTCCACCCAACAGAGAACTAAATTTATTTTAAATTAATCCGTAATTTTGATTTTAAATTTCAAATATGTACTTTTATAAATATACAAAAAATATGTTATATATATAATAAGCTTTATTGCAACCTGTACAGTCTACTACAAGTTGACACTGCACCTAATTTGCTCAACCAACAACAACCATAGTTGCAGCGTGATATAAAACTCACGCCGTTTGATGTGAACATTTGCAGAAGTGCTCTTAAAGGATACAATGTTATATCCATTAAGTTTATTTAACAAGAAATAATAAATAATAAATTATTTTAAGAGTGACTCAATTTTTACAGTCGAAGAAGTCATGTTTAGGAAAACGAACTTCAAAATTTGAAATGACAAAAAAAATAGTAAATGACATTTTTCTCTCTCTTTAAAGTGAAGTCTTCCATGAGAAACATGACTTCATTAGTTATATAACTTATATTTTTCAAACGAAATCACGCATGGCAATGATGACTTTAGTGTAGTTTTAAAAAAAAAAATTGAAGTCATGCATGCAAGGATGATTTTTAATTTTATTTATTTAATAAAGTGTTTCATTATTAATAAAAAAATACAATACATTGAAATTTAATTAAAAAAATTATTGATTTATTTAAAAATATCAAATAAAATTGTTTACATAACTTCGTTTATTCACTTTATGCATGGAAAAACTGATTGTCAAAATAGTGAGAATTGTCCATATGAATAATAATTGATGTCATATTTTTGTAATGTTTATTTACTCATCTTATTGAAATTTTTACAGTTAATCATGAGTCGTTTTTACAATTATAAGTATTATTAACATAACAAAACAAATAATATATTAAAAATATCACATAATTAAATAAAAAAAATAACAAAATATATTGCATAACTAACAAAATAACAAAATGGTTTATTAAATAAATCATTAAACAATTTATCAAATAAATAAGTAAATAATTTTTTATGTAATATCATTTAATATTTTTAAATAAATTGATTTTTTTATTAAATTTCAATGTATTTTGGTATTAATAATTTGTTTTTGTTTTGTTTTTTTTTTTTATTAAATTTCAATGTACTATTTATTTTCTTATCAATAATATAGTAATTTATTATATAAATCAAACAAAATAATGAAATCAGAAATTTAAAAAAAAATACACTTTATTTTTATTGTGCATCATTTTAGTTCAAAATTGAAACAACTCAAGTCATGCTTCATAGGTAGGACTTCACTTTAAACAAAACAAATATTAAAAATCTTCTTTATTATACACTAACTTTAATGTATTAGAAAAAAAATTAAAATTATTTTTAATATATGTGGCTTTTTTAGGAGAAAGAAATCAAACAAAAATCATCTTAATTATAGACAATTTTGATATTCCATAAACCATAAACATTAAATCGTAAATCTTTAACCTCAAGATACACCTTGTTTTACAAGACTAAATATCTTTTACACAAGGTCTTATAGATTGTGGACTTCTGATCTTTATGTCTTCTGTACCTATGATTACACTCCCCTCTTTATGTCTTTTGTACCTATGATTACACTCCCCTCTACACTTAGGTTTGATTCTAAAAAAAAGTACTAGAAAAGAATATATCTTTACAATAAAGTGTTTATTACTTTTTATCTTAAGAATATTCATCCATTTTTATAGTGTTGAATTTAGTTTCTACCTAAATATTTATTAAACTAGGTCATATAGATTTATGAGTCTCTAATCATAATATATAAAAAAATTATTGAGACGACCAAATGACTCAATGAATCGATCAGGAACTTGACCACTTGACTACGATAAGAAGATCATGTGACGATACGTGACCGATCAATCCATGACGACGAGCCATGTGTTGATCAAGTCAGCAGGATTAATCCATAATTAAAAATTGTTTAGCGCAACCTTAAACATGAACTAACCTCTTAATTCGACGCACCAATAAAGACTCATTAGTATAATATAAATAATTCATATTTCAAGAATCAGGTACGTCATTATCTCCAGTACTCTGACAATCGAGTGCTGACACCCTGACTAACTTGAGCGTTGGAGTGTCTTTTGCAGATACCATCCTAGCCTATGAGACCGAATGACCGAAAAGAGAAAGACGAAACAAAAAGCCAAAAATAACAATGACCGACCGAAGAAAGGAGCAAGACAATCGTTCACTAGATCCCAACACCCGTTCCAAAAAAAAATACTTTTAAGACATTGATTTACTTGATTGGAACTTCGAGAGAATCCGGGGACACTAAGCGGTTTCCGCTTATCCGGCTATCCGCAATGCACACCTCATTCCCATAATTTCATTATGGAATTTAGTTATAAAAAACCTTATGACTCTGTATTAAAGTAAGGTTCATTGCCGTATACTATTTTTGTGCCCCCCGAAATCTTTAATTAATTAATATATGATCTTTATTTTTATTATATAAAGAGCGTTAACCTTATAAATGTGACACTCTACTCACGACCTCGTTTTCTATATGATACTGCCAACTGTGATGTTCAACATGTTGGGAACTCATCAGCCTCGGTTTATGGTGCTTCTATTTCTGTCCATCCAGATTCTCACGTTGAGATGCACTTCCATCACGCAAGAGCTTCACACGGGCTTCTCCGCGACACCAGAGCCTTCAACGCCGTCGTTTCAGCCACTTCTGAGTGACCCCACCGGAAACTTCTCTCTGGGCTTCCTCCGCGTGAACGGAAACCAGCTGGCACTAGCCATCCTCCACGTCGCATCCTCGGAGCCTTTCTGGGTGGCCAACCCAACTCGCGCAGCGTCCTGGTCCGACACCACACGCCTCTTCTTCAACGGTAGTCTCGTGTTGTCGGACCCCGAAACGCGCGTTTCGTGGTCAACCGCTACAAACGGAGACCGCGCGGTGCTCCTCAACACCTCCAACTTGCAGGTCCAAACCAAAGGCAGTCCCCTCTGGGAAAGTTTTGAGTTTCCCACAAATACCATCGTCCAGGGCCAGAACTTCACCTCCAAAATGTCTTTGTTATCTTCCAACGGATTATATTCATTGCGGTTAGGCAACGATTACATGGGACTATACGAAGGAAACAAGTATTTATATTGGAAACGCACGGTACTGGAGACGAAAGCGGAAGTGCAGGAAGGGAAGGGACCGATTTACGCCCGAGTCAACCCGGAGGGTTACCTCGGGATGTATCAGACAAACGACGAGAAGCCCGCGGATGTTCAAAAGTTCAACAGCTTCCAACAGGCTGTCACAGCGGCGTCGTTTTTGTTCATGCGGATGGAAGCGGACGGGAATTTGAAAGCTTATTACTGGGACGGTTCCAACTGGCTAACTAACTACCAAGCTATTTCTGAGACCTGCGAACTCCCCCGCTCCTGCGGTTCCTACGGCTTGTGCAGGCCCGGCGGGTCTGGATGCTCCTGTTTAGATAACCGAACCCGGTTCGAAGCGGGTGGGTGCTTCAACGATGTTGGTGGAGAGTTGTGTGGGGAAGAAGGAATTGGTAGGAGTAAAAGCGATTACTGGGTGCTGAGAAGGAGCGGCGTGGAGCCACCGCATAAGGAGCTCCTTAGGCACGTGACTACGCCGTCTTTGGCGGAATGTGAGCAGTTGTGTGAGAAGAACTGTAGCTGTTGGGGAGCGGTGTATAACAATGGGACCGGGTTCTGCTACATGTTGGAGAATCCGATCGAAAGCATGTTGGGTAGCGGAGATGAGTCAAAAGTGGGGTATTTCAAAGTTAAAAAAGGGGATCGAGAAAAGAATCGGGTTTGGGTACGGGTTGGAATTGTGATAACGGTTTTGGGAATGGTTGGGGTTATTATTGTTGGGATGTGGTTTTGTGTGAGGAGATGGAAAAGGAGAAGAGTAGTGAAGGAAGAGGATTGGGCCTCGCCCGGCCCGTATAAGAATCTTGGATCTGCAAGTTTTAGATCCATCGAAATGAGCAACAGTGTGGAGTGAGAAGGAGTAGAGAATGACGGAAGGGATGACGCATTCTTCTTAGTTGACATTTAGGAGTGTGGTGGGGTCCATCTAATCTAATATTTGTTTATTACGTGGCACTGTCATGATGACCTTCCCACTTGCAAAGTGGCTCCGCTTGTGATGTGACTCTTTTGACCTTTCCTTATTTATGCAAAACAATTGCTGACTCAAAGTGGGTAGAGTTCGGTGAAAAGGTGGAGTTGCTGTTTCCTCTCTCACTCACCTACCACCAGCTCGGTGCTCAGTGAACCCAAACAAGTATGACTTTAATATACACTCTTTAAATTTTTTATTATCATAATTATGTTCTTTAGAAGATTTAGTAACATATCATAAGATATGGTTCCGGTATGAGTCCTAGAAATTTCAGAATTTAGTTATGCCCATGCTTAAAATATATTAAGATTAAGAGATTATTAATAAGATTTAGTGATTTAAAAAATTAGATCATACATCTTTATCTTTAATTATGAATCATCTAAATAATTTTTAAAAAAAATATATTATTATTAAATATTACTTGAGTGTCAGAGTATTTTTTTTATATTTCCAATAAAAAAACTTACAAAGAAAAGAGATCTTGACTAAAAAAAATAAGAGGAAGAGTTAGCCGAACAAATCTAAAAAATAAAAAAAGTAATGCATATTGACAGATCAGATTAATAAATTGTTTAACTACTAGAAATTTTCTCATTCTTTTTTATACAAATATATATATATATATATAATAAATTAAATAAGTATTTTATAAATATGTAAGATTACTCCCCTCAAGTTATCAATACCATTATCAATCTTCATAAATTTTAATTTTAATTTTGATTATATATGTATATTAGTTATAAAATTTTATAGAAAAATTATATTTACCGTATTGTAAATGTTTCTAAATTTATTATTCAGAGTTATCTTTTGACTTTAGTTGTTAACAACAAAATAACTTTCAAAATAAAAAAAAAATAGAAGGGAAATATTACACTAATTGCCTACACAGGAAACCAAATAAATATAAGAATAATAATAATAATAATAATAATAATATATTTATCAGAATGTCTTGGATTTAATGTTGGAAAAAACGGGTAATTTTCCCACTAAAACAAAACCCTAACAGAGCTACCCACAAATAATATTGAATACATAAAGCGAAATAATAAAAGAGATAAAGAGGAAAAACACACCCGAAAATTGTTAACTGAGTTCGGTCAATTTAGCCTAATCTCCGAACACAGCAAAAACAACTCACTTTTATTATTACAAGAGAAAATATTACAAATTGGGATATATAACAGTGAAGGATGAGAGTTTAATTTATAACCCTCAAACCTCCTTCCCAAACAATGAATCCACTGATGTGGGACTTGGGATTAAGCCAAAATCAACATTTAATATATCAATTGCTTATGTCTAGAAATTCATCGCATCAGAAAATATTTAAACGCAAGATGAAATTATGTCGTTGTTTATTTAATAAAAAATACAATTTATATTTCAGTTTTTAAATTACATACGTTAGTTTGACTGAAATAAACTTATTTATTTCATGAACTTATTTTAATAAAATATAAACATGCTTCCCAAAAGGCTTCCAATTATAATTAGAGAAGAAATTAACGAAATAAATATGATTTATCTCAAGCATCGCGTCGCAATGAGTTGGGCTTAGTATCCAACTAAGAAATAGTAGAAAGGACCATGTAGAAGTTTTGGTGCTAATATCTTTAAGCACCATAATAATTTCTGGGAAAGTATAAATTATCTATTGATCAGAAACATTTTATAAATCTACAAATTGATTTAAACTATATAAACAAATTATTTTAAATTATGTAATTTGAAAACGTGGTTTAGACTTTAAAATCTAAAATATATTTATATACGGTATACATAAAAAAATGTATTCTAAATCTTACAATTAAAATACGTTTTTCCGAAATTATATTCTCATTGTATGTGTTTTAAGTTCCACTGTCAAAAGAAATAACCAACTTTGGACTATTTCTTCCTACACTTCCAAATGTTCTTATGTCCCTTCATATAAAACGTGAAAAATACTTTTTTATTTTTCTTGTGTCATTCCCATACAGTAACTTTTAGATTATGTAATCCGAACACGCATTTAAAAAAAGTCTTCTGGATTACATAATTCAGAAGCTAAAAAAGACTTTCAGATTATGTAATTCGAAAACAAATCATGCATCAAAAAAAGACTTATGAATTATGTAATTTGGAAGCTAATTACGAATTTGAAAAAAAAAATTCAGATTATATAATCTGAAATATTACAGAGAGATTTTTTGAAATACGAAAATTTTTGGAGGTGAAAGAAGAACATATGGAGGTGCAGGAAGAAACAGTCCCAACTTTGATGTGCTGTAAAGCCCATAGAAGGCCATCAATGGGCCCATAGGAAGATCCAAGCCAAATCTTGATGGCACGTTGTGCGCATGCCCCTATCCTCCCCTATAATTTAAAAACCCCGAAATCTGACATCATCATCATAATAATAATAATATTATTATTATTATAATAAAATAAATAAAAATTCATGACAATAAAAAATATTTTTAACTGTGTATTTTTACCATTTAAATGCCTTCCCTATTAGTAGGGATAATGTCTCAAATATTATTTCTGCGTGAAATTTTGTGGCTCGTTTAGTTTACTTTTTTTCTATTAGAAAATTATTTTAAATTAAACATTAAAATGAAATATAAATTTATTTTAATTTATTTTAAAATATAAACAAAATAAAATCAACCCTTTTTAGTTTTATTAGTTTTTGTTATTATAAAATGACTAGACATTCTTTAAAAAAATGTTAACTATTTTATAATAATAATTATGAATTAAAAAATGATGTTATTATTTTTATATAATTGATATCATATTTATATTTTTCATATTCATAAGTCAATTATATAATCTTATAGTTAAAAATTCCAACACAATTTTGTTATCATGTCGTGATAAATATAAATACATTGTAATAACTAAAGCTCAAAATATATTTTAAAAATTAGTGATAATAAAAATATTAGTTTAATAACAAAATATTCATTATTATGCCTACGCACAGAAAGATTCATCTCAAAAAAACATACTCATATAAGTCAAAACATAAACCAGGCTGATATATATATATATATATATATATATATATATATATATATATATATATATATATATATATTTTTTTTTTATATATATTTTTTTTTTATAAATAATATATTTTTTTTTTAAAAAATGTTTTTTTTTTTTATATAAAAAAC
>Ga0123342_1010079_pt1 | contig 10975 bp, 6 predicted proteins | sample Turbeawhitnodule_FD_89960 | JGI IMG/M metagenome (GOLD analysis project Ga0123342, IMG submission 89960) | Root nodule microbial communities of legume samples collected from Mexico - Turtle bean Mexico white nodule | ecosystem: Host-associated > Plants > Roots > Nodule | place: Mexico: Nepantla... | reverse complement strand
CTGCTTGCGATTTTTCATGCAGTAAATAGACATAACCATAACATGAAAAATCATCAATAAAGGTGATAAAATACCTTTCTTTATTGAAAGAATTTACATCAAAAGGTCCACAAATATCAGTGTGTATAATTTCAAGAAGTTGAGTACTTCTTGGGGCTCCCTTCTTTGTGTGTTTTGTTTGTTTGTCTTTAATACAATCCACACATACATTCAGATCAGTAAAATCCAAACTTGGAAGTATTTCATTTTTTACCAATCTCTCCATCCTTTCTTTGGAAATATGTCCCAAACGTTTGTGCCACAAGAAAGCAGAACATTCATTCATTAAACTACGTTTAGTGCCAACATTATGATGCAAGGTCATAAGAGTTTCAACATATAAATTATCAAGATTCAATCTATATAATCCATCATAAAGAGTACCAAATCCAATCAAATAGGTACGTTGATATAAACTGAAACATCCATTCCAAAATTTAAAAGAGTATCCGACAACATCAAGTTTAGACAATGAAACTACATTTCTAGATATACTAGGTACATAAAAAGTATCCAGAAAGTCTAAATAAAATCCAGTGTCGAGGATTAAACGATAAGTCCCGACTGTTTCCATTAGAACCTTCTCTTTATTCCCCATGAAGACAAACTTTTCATTGGCTTTATGGTTCGGGTTGAAAGGAATCCCTGCATCATATTAGAAATATGAGTTGTGCATCTAGAATCGATCCACCAAGAATTATGTGGAACTTCAGTTAAGTTTGATTCAAAAACATACATAATAAGCATTATGCTTACCCTTCTTTTCGAACCAAGCCTTACGTTTCAGACAATCCTTTTGGAAATTTCCAGATTTCTTGCAGAAATGACATTTGTCATTCTTCTTCTAGAGCTTAGTAGATGACTCATTTATCTTCAGTGGTTTTTTACCCTTTCCATGTTTCTTGAAGACTTTCTTTCCAGCTCCTTGATTGTTCACATAGTGTATGGAGTGGTTTCCATGATTCTTCAGTCTAGTCTCTTTCTGAACTAACATGCTATGCAATTCATGCATATTCCACTTATCTTTCATAGTGTTATAGTTCATCTGGAAAGGACCATAATCAGACGATAAAGAGTTCAAAATGAACTGCACAAGAAAATTATCATTCACTGCCATTCCAAGAGACTTAAGTCTTGTCGCAATATTAGTCATTTCAATTACATGTTCGTGCATAGTACGAGAACCATCAAATTTCATGGTGATTAATGTACTCATTAATGTCCCAGCAAGAGACTTATCAGTTGTTTGGGAGCGCTCTTCCACAGACTTCATGAATTCTTTTGCATTCTAGGTTTTGGGAAGAGTGGACTTAATATTGTTTGCTATGCTCATTCGCATAAACATCAGACTATGTCTGTTTGACTTTTCCCAAGCCATATAATGAGTTTTCTCCTCATTGCTACTATCATCAGTAATAGCAACAAGTTTCTCGATTTGAATGGCCAAATCAAGATCCAATACACCTAAGTGAAATTTGACTTTTTCACTCCAGTCAGAAAAATTTAGACCATTAAAGACTGGAACAGACGTAGCTTGCGAATGTAAAGTTATAGGAACAGATATTGCAATCACACATGCTTAACATTAATACTTTGAGTCATAAAATAAACATACAATACAGATTTAGAAAACATTCTATGTATACTAATGTTCTCCTTTGGGAGATTCATTAATACACAAAACATAATGGTGCTTATAGTATTAACTTTATTTGGCAAGATATATGCATAAACTAGAAACACTTGTTATCTTTGGATATACAAGAAAAACTAATAACACATACTCACTACCAGCAATCATATCCATTAATTATAAGGACAACTAATCAACCTTTGGGTGACCCAAAAATGTCTTATAATAATGAATTTCCATTTACCCATATCTAAATAATTTAGCATTCATACTATAGGTAATTGAAATAAAATTTATCAGTAATCTGGAATTAAATAAAACTTAAAGATTTGATCACTTTGGTGATTAACAAATTTATCATACAAATAATTCCAAAAAATAATATCATTAATTGAAATAAAATTCATCCATAATTTGGAATTAAATAAAACATAAAGATTTGATCACTTTGGTGATTACAAATCTATCATACAAATAATTCCAAATTTTCAATTTAAAATTTAATACGTAAAGCGGAAAAAAATAATAATTTTACATTCCTCACTTTCAAACAATTAATTAAAATTTAATTAAAATAATTAATAAAATAAATGAGGTAAGGAAATTAATTCATAAGTTTCAGTAATTGAATTAAAAAATAAAATAACATAAGGTGCAGGAATGAATGAGATAAGGTGCATGAATGAATTCATGCGTGAATCCATTAATTCAATTTTATTTCATTCCTAATCCTTAATCCTACGTAAGGTGCACGTCCTTCGCCTTTCCTTTTCTCTTTCTTTCTAAAACCCTAATTCTATTATTCATCAATCACAGCCGCCACCACCCTGCACCATCCATAAATCGTCCCTCTTCACAACGTCGTCGCCGCCACCACATCATTATCGTTGTTGCAGAACCATTCATGCGCCCCCGTCACAGTCGAGTCGTGTCACTGCCACGCCTCCAGCGTCAACACGCTAGTTTCCCTTGCGGCGGAGCTAGGCCTCATCGCAGTAGGTTTTCGGCGACCACGTTCAAAGCTTTAAGATTGGCGGCGCTAACTGTAGGAAGGGTAGCGACGACGTCATCAGAGGTTCGCGTCTCATTCCTTGACATCGACTAAGTCGCGGCCAACCGTGTTGTCACTGCAGGCATTACCAGTGACGAAGATGGACGAGCGGCGGCGGAAAAAAAATGTGAGTAACGGTGGCTTACGGTTTCGTGGCGGCAGGGACTCCGATAATGGGTTCGGGTATAGGGTGTTAACGCCGTTAATGGCGTTGGGTGCAGATTAGGGTTCTGTTATTGAGAAATGGAAACTTTGATCCATAAACCCTAATTTTAAAATTTGGGTTCTTCAATTGGGATTAATTAAATTCGGAACAGAATTAGGGTTCTTAAAATTATGGAAAAACATTAATGGAGAATCACAAAATGAGCAGCAAGGCTCTGATATCACATGTAAATTAAATCATGATTATGAACGCATACATTTATATTCACGTATAGATCTTATCACATCATGATTCTCACACATATTAATGCAATAAAAAAGGAATAGGCACTTACCTTGATCCATGAGTGATCCTACTTGAGCAGTTACTTTATCTCCTTTGTCCCAATCTATCTCTTGGTAATTACATTATTGTCACACACTTTCTTGATGGCTAACAGTGAAACAACTATAATTTGCAGAGACAGAACCCTATTGCCCTTAATTTCCAATCTCCATTAGATGTAGGTTTTCATTAGGTAACATCAGATATATATTCTCATGATAAACCAATGGGCCCTTTAATTTTATTATTATTATTAAATCATATTCGGACCCAAAGCCCAAACTCTAAGTCATGTGAGTCACTTTATAGAAATTAATTTACATAATTTCTTACATAGAAGATCAGCTGTTTTTTGAGCGGATTAAAACAAGACATTCAAATGATGGTACAAATGTTCCAGCCAATCACCATTCTGAAGGGTTTTCAATTGGTAAACTTATATGAATTTGCTGCAAACAACACTGTTTCTCCACCTAATTAATTCTTGAAATATTCTAAAAATAGTGTTGTAACTAAGCCTTTTCTACCTCTTCTTTCTTCCAACAAAGGGGATATTCCCTCTACTAAAACCAGAACATAAATCAATCAACAATCTTATAGAAGCCTCACACCAACATTTATGAGTGAAAGAAGATCAAAGGGTATTTGATATTTCTACGATGAACCTTTTACGCCTGCACATGCTCTAACACACACAAAATTAGAAATTCATACTTTGGAGGTCAATGAAGATAGGTCGTCAAAATTGGAATAGGATGACTCATATAAAGATTCTATTACTAATCAGGGTACTACTCTAGACCCTCACATTTTTGTTAAAGCTCTTACTAGTGTTGTGAATTTTAAAACAATGAGAATAACTGGTTATTTCAAGAAGAGACCAATGCACATCCTTGTAGACAGTGGAAGCACTCACAATTTTTCCGATATTCAATTGGCTACAAAAATGGGTTGCCTAATCAAAGAAACTCATCCATTAAGCATAGTGGTCGCAAATAGGGCTAAGGTCTCACTATAAATTCTATGGTAAAACAATTTTCTTGGACCATTCAAGGGATTGCTTCCACTTATGATATTTTATTACTTCCATTGGGTTGTTGTGATCTAGTACTCATAATAGAATGGTTAATCACCCTAGGTGATATTACTTGGAAATTTGAAAAGTTAACAATGTAATTTTCTGTTAGAGGGAGGAAGTGTGTGTTGTGTTGATTTTCTAAAGAAAGACTCAAAACTGTGAAAAGAAAACAACTAGAGAAAAAAAAATCCTTTAGTGTTCATCTATCTATGCTCCACATTTTTGTGATGAACGTCATTACACACTTTTGCACTCTTTAACAACTCATGCTTCGAGGAGATTGTCCATATTGTTGAATGGTTGTTTAAATTCAAAATATCTTTTCAAAGCCAACCACCTTACCACCAAAAAGAGTTGGTCACGACCATAGAATTCCCTTGATCTGTGAAGAAATTTTGATAAATAAAAGACCCTATAGATATGGTAAACATCAAAAGGAAATTATTGACATACTAATTCAAAAGTATCTCAAGAGTGGTATTATTCAAAACAACGACATTTCGTATGCTAGTCCAGTAGTTTTGGTGGTAAAAAAGGATGGGACATGGAGATTGTGTGTTAATTATAGGAACCTTAACAAACAAATTGTGTAGGACATATTCCCATAGTGGATGACCTCCTAGATGAGCTAGTTGGATCAACCATATTTTCAAAAATTGACTTAAGAGTAAGCTATAATCAGGTCATGGATGAAACTGATATCCATAAAACAACCTTTAAGACACATGCTGAACATTTTCAATATTTGATTATGCCATTTGGCCTAACTAATGTTACAATAACATTTCAAGGGTTAATGAATGAGGTATTCAACAAGTTCATAAGGGATTTTTTATTAGTATTCTTTGATGATATCTTGATTTACAACAACACTTTGAAAGAACATGTGAATCATCTAGAGCAAGCGTTGATGACTATGTGGTAACATTCTCTATTTTTAGAAAAATCTAAATGCTCTTTTGGAGTGAAAAAAAGTAGAATACATGGGTCACCTTATTTCTAAACAAAGAGTAACCACTAATCCTAGAAAAGTTATGGTTGTGCAACAACGGCCAATGCCAAAAACAATTAAATTATTGTGAGGATTTATTGGGCTAGCTGGATACTATAGAATATTTATGAAGGGATGTGGAATTATTACTAGACCTTTAACAAATATGTTAAAGAAATACAGTTTCTATTGATCTTTAGAAGCTAAGGCTGCATTTCAATTTGAAAGATAGCTTGGTTAGTGCACCTGTTCTTACTTTACCAATTTTTTTCCAAAAAATTTGTTGTAGAGGTGGATGCTTGAGGAACTGGTATTGGGTCTGTTTTAATGCAACAACACCATCATATAGCCTTTATTAGTTATGTGCTAAATTACAACAACAATCTCTATCTACCTATGAAAAATAATTGTTAGTAGTAGTTTTTGTTGTACAAAAATGGAGACATCATTTGCTTAATTCTTAATTCACACTTCATAATAAAGACAAATTATATAAGTCTTCAGTATATATTGAGTCAAAGATTGACCACACCCTTCTAGCAAAAATGGTTGGTCAAGCTCATGGAATTTGATTTTTCCATTGAATTCAAATAAAGTCACACAAATGTGGTTGTTGATACATTATCTAGAAAGGATACAGTGGAAAGTAATGTTATCACTACACTCACTCATGACAATGATTTAATGGACTAAATTAAATTGTCATGGCAACAGAACACCCTCTTACAACAACTCATACGAGATATACAATCTAATGCAACCACTCATAGACATTATACTTGGCAACAAGGTATTATGTGAAAAAAAGGTTGATTAGTTGTAGGCAAAGATAAGGATTTAAGAAGGGACATTCTTCTCTGTTTACATTCTACGACTGTTGGTGGCCATTCAGGTAGAAATGCTACTCTTGCAAGATATTATTTATTGTAAGGGAGTGACAAAAGATGTAAAATATTTTGTTATGAGGTGTGAAATATGTCAAAGGTGTAAATATGATGAATTTGCTTCTCTAGAACTTTTGCAACCTTTACCAATATCTGGAAGAATTTGACAACATATCACAATGGACTTTAGAAGGATTGTGTTTTTCACATGGTAAAAATGTTATTTACGTGGTTGTGGATAGGTTGAGCAAGCCAATCCACTTTATGACCTTAAGCCGCCCTTATTCTTTTGCTAAAGCATCACAATGTTTCCTTGATAATGTGTTCAAACTGCATCATTTCCCTAACTCTATTACAAGTGATATGATGCATTTTTTGTGAGTTAGTTCTAGAAGGATTTAATGCCTTTTCAAGGTGTGCAAGTTCAATTGTCTATTGCCTATCATCCTCGGACGGATGGACTGTTGAATTAAAAGCAGGCCAAGTTTAAGAGGGGTGGGGTGAATTGACACGTAAAGATTTTTGCAAATTTCAGCTTATCTTGAAAATAATATAATTTAGTTGATTGTTTATTAAAGCAAATGACAAAATTTTTATCAAAAAAATTGTTAGAAACATAAACCAATTATTTCAAGAAAACAACTTATTCAAATTTTAACAAAATGTATTAGAGAAAAATATAACTAATTCTTTTACGAAAACAATTGATTAAAATGCAAAGGCAGATTAATATGCAGTCAAATTAAAATTTAGAAAAGACAAAAACAAAGAACACCAAGATTTTTATATTGGTTCACTTTTGTTCAAGAGCTACATCCAGTTACCACTTCACACTGAAATGATTTTCACTAAGAACAACACAAACTTGTACAAAGAACAACAATCTTGAACCCTACAAAATCAATTCAACCCGTGAAACACCCTATTACAATTTACAACACTATAGAAACCCTATCTTTCATTGTAATACAATTTAATTACAAGAAAAGAAAGTATTAAATAAATGAAAACACCTGGAACAGAAACCAGAGAAACTCAAACTGGGTTTCTAGTTTCCCAGCACAATCTTGAGTCCTTCACTGAACAAGATGATGGAAGAAAACCTTTTTGAACTCTTTGTAAAGTAGTACAACTGGTGTATTGAATACATTAGTACACACATGCTTTGTTGATAAGATTCAGTTGAATTTGATTAATGCATGTTTGATTTAGTTTAACCCAATGTTAGAATTAAATGATGATAATCTCTAGATAATCCACGAAGATTTCATGGTGGAAGAACATGATAATCACCTACTTTTCATTCATCTTACAACGTCTCTTATATTTTCTTAATAAACAAACACAAACTCATCTTTACTTTACTGTTAATGCTATTTTTTGTTGATTATAGATAGGTTTTGAATTCTATTCATTGGACTCACTATTGGACTCGTTAGGAGATGACTTAGGGTCATCTAACCACTTTTTTAGACAGTCTTTGCACTAGAACTGTAGTTTCTTTTAATTTGATCGCAAAATGACAACTATCAAATTTGGTGTCATTGTTAAGGAATTCATTTCGAATATGGTGCCCAGTTTTCTTATTTATCTGTAAAGTTCTATTTTTCTGCATTTTTTTTTGTTCTTCATCAAACCCTTGCATTAGCATTTGCATCAACATTATTTTTGCATATAGGATAATATTTTAGTTTTAACTGTGTTTACATCATTATTTTAAAATAAATAAAAAACATATTTTCATAATAGACAATTTCTGATAGAGCGTCTACATGTTTTCATTACATATCTCTCCTGAGTTTTATTATGAAATTGAGATGAATTTAGTTCCAATACTAAACCATCTTTTATCTAGAAATTATTCTTCATCTCAATCAATAGTACAACTATGAGATGCATGATGGAAAATTCCTTAACTCCATGCTTGTTCTTCAATTTGCTTGAAGAATTAAAAGAAATGTACAACAGAAATTGATGTTGAATGGATGAATTAAACCGTGGAATACAATGCAGTAGGAATTAAGTTTGACCTGAAGATGTTAGGCCAATTTCAAGTGGTTTCCTAACGCTAAATCACTTTCTTTCAATAGTGTTAGCAAAAGGATTGAGACTTAAGAGAGAAAGGGTAGAAGAAATTAACAATATTTCAATATCAAATTAAAGTTTAAATTTTAGAGCTGCCTATATCACTACAAGAAAATCATTAAATAGCAACTAGTTTAGAAAAAAAAAATTAGTCATTATAAAGTAAAAAAATATTGGTATCTAAGGTATTGTTTCTACTCACACACAAGCACACGCAAGCACAAACACACACACCATATAAATCAAGTATTTTTAATTTTATTTCTTCTAGATTTTACTATGGTGAAGCAACTCAGAATTCAATTTTATTTTTAATCTATTTTTCTTTATATAAATTTATTTTTCTTCAACTTTTATTTTCTTCATTTCTTTTCACATCATCAAGCAAAACCCTCAGTATTTATTAAGTATACTTTGAGACGAATAAAGAAAAATCAGTGAAATAATTCCATTCATCATTGCTTAAAAAAAACTCCTTTAGTTATCAATGACCATTTGTATTTTTGAAAAAGCTAAATTCAAAGTGTAATTTAAGAAAAAAAATTACTGCAAACTTAATGCTTGTTTGCAATTTTTCTGCTATTAACCAAAACTTTAAATATTAAATAAAAGACCGTAGGAACGGGGAATAGGCAAGCAAATGCCATTTCTTTCCTTTAGCGTGTGTCAAACTTTTTACTTCATTCTTCACACCTTAATTTTACATAATTTTTGTTCATCCAAATCCAACCTAAAGGATAAATTAATCATCACTGATGAGAGAGAGACAAAGAGAGATGGGAGAAAATGAATGGTATTGATTCAAATCATGTACAATATAGATGAATAGGATAGTTTAAGAGAATAATTCATTTTTTTAAAATATTTGAAATGTTTTAAAATATGTTATTTGGGTGATAAATTTTGAAAGAAAATAAAACTTTTAAATTTATTAGAGTGATTGATTTATTTAAAATTGAAGAATTTTAAATTTCACCTAAAAAAAAGTAAGGATTTGAAATTTTTTGTATTCTAAAATATTTATTTTGATCTTTGTAGTTTTGGTGGGCCTGGGCTGGTTCAATTTTACTTGGATTCAGGTTGACTCAACTCAACATTACATGGGACCGACCCAACTTAGTTTGACATGGTCCGACCAGATGTCTTGACCCAACACGAGTCCAACTCAACTTGGTAAAACTTGTCCTGATTTGTTTCGGTCCCACCTAGGTCCAACTCGACTTGGACCCGACTCAAGCAGGACCTAATCGAACTTAACTCAATATGGGCTTAGCCCAACTCGGCTAAACACGATCTCGTCCTGACTCGACTTGACTAGGACTCGAGTGGACTCAGCTAGACCAAGGCTTGGGCCAACTTCCCTCGAACGAGCCTAGGTCAACTCGACTCGACATAAGCCGACTTCGACTCATTTCAACCAGACTTGACTTGACCTGATCATGATTGGGCTAAGCATGATTTGGTCTTGATCAGACTAGGACCCACCTGGGCCTAACCCAACTCGACTGAATGTGGGTCGGCCTCGACTCGAATGAACATGGACCTAACTTGACTCGAGTGAATGTGGGCTTAGTCTAACTAGGTTCGACCTAAGTCTAGGCTGACTCAGATTGATCTTGGTCAGGTTGACTCGACTCAACTTGGGCATGGGCAAACTCGACTCCACTCGGCTTGACCTGGTCTTAATTGAGCTAGGTCTTCATCGAATTAGGACTGACCTAGGCCTAGTCCAACTCGACTAAACATGGGTCGGTCTTGACAAGGGTGAATGCAAACCTACCTCAACTCAACTGAATATGGGCTTACCCCGACTCATTTCGATCTAGGTCTGGGTTGACTCAAATGGACATGCCCCATGCTGACTTAGCTCAACCTAGGCCTAGGTCGACTCAGTTTGACCTCGAATCAATTGATTCGACTCAATGTTGGCCTGATTGACTCCGTTCAACCTAGGTTCCAGCAAACGCGACTTAACTTAAGTTCGGGATAACTCAACCCAACCTGGATCTAGACCTACTCGACTCAACTTAAGCCTAAATTGACTCGACCTGAATTTGGATCAACTTGGCTTGACTCTAACCTAGGTTGATTCGGCCCAACTTTGCATGAGCCTAACTAAGTGCTTAAGTTTCTCTTTATCTAACATTTCATAACTTAAACCCTAAACCGTAAACCCTAAACCCTAAACCCTAAACCGAAAACAAGAAAAATTTTGTAAATATAAAATAAAAATATCTTAAAGAACATTGATAAAAAAAGAACATCAATCAAAATCTACTGCAAAAGCATATCAATATTAATATTTTTAAATTTTTAATAATTATTTGATATTTAAATATATTTTTCAATTTGTTGGTGAAATACTTCATGCAAATTAAAAAAATCATTAAATTTAAATTATCTTATCCAAACAAAATATTGAAAAATAAAACAATTTAAAATTATATTAATTTAAATTTTGTCTACTTGAATTTCTTAAAAATTGTGAAATTCACTATCAAACACAAGGTAAGGAAACATAATATAGGAAAATCCCGTGAAAGTAACATTACAATGAGTTCTCACTTGGAGATGCATCTATTCCATTTTCAGCACAGTTGGTATTGTAAAAAATAGACACTCACTCACACTTAAATTCTCTCTAAAAGAAACACTCTTCTTTGCAATTCTCTCTATTGTATTTCTTTCTGTGGTGTATCTTACAATTGAGAGAGCATCCTATTT
>Ga0123342_1010078_pt1 | contig 10975 bp, 8 predicted proteins | sample Turbeawhitnodule_FD_89960 | JGI IMG/M metagenome (GOLD analysis project Ga0123342, IMG submission 89960) | Root nodule microbial communities of legume samples collected from Mexico - Turtle bean Mexico white nodule | ecosystem: Host-associated > Plants > Roots > Nodule | place: Mexico: Nepantla... | reverse complement strand
CTATTGGTTTCTTCAATTCATTCAAAGCCCACTGCCAAACATAAAGAAATGTATTAGATAGTAAAGCATGAACAAAATTTCAATATGACAATTAAAACCTCCACAAAGATTGAATAAGACAGTGTAACTGATTTTTTGAATTATCACCCACTTAAAGTATAAGTTGTATACTCAGAAAAGGCAGGTGGATTTTTAGTATCGGCACATTTGCATAATCAAATGGCCATCTAGATGCATTGTAGGGAAATAGCCAAACCAACTCAAAAGATAGGCCGAGAAACAGAACATATGAGCTCTATTAAGAACCATTGTGCACAAAACAAGTGCCAAACATTAATTTATATTGTACTCCAGACCAAATAGATATATTAAATTTCCTTAAAGACTGAGCCATGACCACGGAAAAGACCACTAGTTGAATTTGTCGAAAACTAGAACAATATATTTTGTATTTATTGCAATAGTAGTGGTTTATAGGAATATCTCTGGTTTAGAGGAAGCAAAATATCCTCAATTTAGGTACAATTAATGTAATAAGCCTATATAAATTTACATTTTGTGTAATAAACATACAATTTCAGTCTAATTAAGTCTATGTTTTTCTCTCTCTTTTAACAAATCTATTTTGCTTTTAATTATTGTTATTAGCAATGTTGTAAAGATCGCGATCTAGATCGCCGATCTTCCGATTTTACGATCTTTTGTGAAGAAAACGAGTCGGATTGTGGGGTGGATCGGAATCTGTCCGAATCGGAGCGATCCGACAATTCATGGGTTGGATTGGACGATCTCTGGGCCTCCATGATCCATGACTCGGTCCAAAAAAAAACTGAAAACCCAAACCCAAATAAAACCAAAAACCCTAATTTGAATACCCATAACCCTAATATGAAAATCCATAACCCTAATTTCAAAACCTCTGCAACTCGTGACTCCGTTCTCGCCGCCGCTCGTGCCTCTGTTCGCGCCGCCGCACCACAGCTCGCGCACGCGTTTCTCCACTGCTCATGCACGCATTTTGCCGCCACTCACACCACTATGCACGCTGCTCGCACCACCACGCGATTCATGTACTTGGACCATTTTATGAATTATGAATCTATGTTTAATTATGTTAAGTTATGTATTTGGACCATTTCATGAATTATGAATCTATTTTTAATTATGTTATGTATAGTAGTAACTCGAATAGTAACTCTTCAGAGTCGAGTTACAAATTTTCATACCCTTTCCAATCCGCTTCCGAGTTACGAGTTTAACAACATTGGTTATTAGGTTAGGTCTATAGGACCACCCATTATTGGGTTATCATCGAACTAGTTGCAGATGCCCAATGTTGCAAACTTCATGCTCAAGATGTCTAATAAACATGAGGAGGATGTCAACAATTTCGGATCAATTAGTGATATAGCCAAATTAATGATTACAAGTGGGTGACAACACTCACTTTACAAATTGGTTTTGTAGAGTTAAGTTAAACCTAAACCATATTACAAGTTGGTGTAAGATTTTCTATCTGATTTTAATATTACTCTCTCCATTGGCCAAAATGGCTTCAGTACGACTACTAGTGGTCACTTGTCATTGGCCTCTTTTCTAACTTTAAATTAAGAATGTTTTCGAATGTTAAACTTTGGGAATGAGAGAAACATTGAGCTGAAATAGTGCGTTTATGAGATAGCACTAGTGCTTTATTTATATTGAGAAAAAGGAATCAATATAATAAATAGAGGAGATTTGATACCTTCTAATAACAAAGATATGATATGAAAATAAATAAAAATGTTCCTAATTATACATATATAATCTTTTCTTGTAGAAAACAAATATATGATACAAACAAGGTTGTCAAACTCAAGAGTCTACATAGACTCGTGGGAGCTCCGTAAACTTGACTCGTAGACTTGTAAGAGTTTATTTCGTATGAAAAAAATATTTCAATAATATAATTAATCAAAGTAGGTAAAACAAATAAATCCACAGCACTAAAATAACTACATTTCTAAGGCAAGGTGAGCAAGGTGAGCAACTACGAAGACAATGAACAACGAAAAAGCTTCAACAAAACGTGCAAACGGACTCGCCAACTTGGATGCAAACTCGTGAGTTCAACCGAGTTTACAGCAAGTCCACCGAGTTTACTCCAAAAACGAGTTTGTTACCGATTTCACTCGTTCAGGGTGAGTGAGAATGTAAACTCGGACGAGTTAACTCGCGAGTTTGATAACCATGGATACAAAAGTAAATAAAAATGTTACATGTAGACTTCTTCATCAAGATCAGCATGCATAAATGTATATGACAAGTTCAAATAGAGCCCAATGATGAATAGTTGCAATGGAAAAGTGAAATCAAATAGATGTCATTAATTGAAGAGAAAGTATCAATATAAACTTGTACCAGACCTTGTACTTTGCAGCTAAAACATTTTTCACAATGACAAAGTTCAAATCCAACGATGTCTTAGTGTGTAGCACTCCCCCCATTTCAGCCACTAACTCTTCTATCTTAACCTGCAAGATAACATACATTAAATATTGCCAATTGAGATTAAGAAAAGATGAGTAAGAAGTATAGGAGAAGACAAACAACAAAAAATCTTATCCAACTAGGTGAGGCCAGCTACGTGGATCACACAATGCCATCAAGCTCAACTAAAGAACAAAGTCACAGGAATTTTATTCACCGTGAGATCCCTCTTCACAATTTTCTTCTATGACATTGGTTACCCTCTCCCTTTTTTCACAAGGGTAAAAACTATACAATCTACTCTCCCACTCGGGCTTCTAGTAACCTTCTTTGCACATGTCCAAACCACTTTAAAGAATTTTGCCATCTTTTCCTTAATTGGTATCATACCAATATCTTGTCATGTATTATCATTTCATATCATGCATCTTCTAATTCTTATTTCTAGAACTCCCACTTTTTTTCTCATCCCTTCGAAACATAATATTCACTACCATAGAATATAACTAAACATATGGTAGGACAACAATACTTTCCTTTAAATTTGGTTGGTACCTCATGATCAGGAATAATCCTTGATGTCTTTTGCATTTTCAATTGTCCAAATTGTGTTGCTCATTATGTAATTTAGAAAGTTTTTTAATTTTATCCTTGCTATAATTTTATTATTTATTACAAGTGTATCTTGCCATTAATACTAGGATTATGTATTTAAAAACAACCCCATGATTACAGGGATTTGATTCCTTAGAATTAGCTCTCTTTATTTCCTAAAATAACCAACAACAAGCTCATGTATTTTTAGGTCCAAAGACCTCTTTATTGAAACATAGAAAAATATATTATTCTTTCTAAATCTGAGATTAACCATCTAGTTTGTATCACATGTGTTTCATCTTTGTTATTTTCCCATCATTTTCATAATTTTGATCCCATTTAATTTAGTATTAGAGATATGATTTGATTATGTTAGTGATATGATCTGATTATGTTAGAGATATGATTTTATTTAGGGAGATATGATATAATATGATAAGGAAATATCTTACAAAATATTTCCCATTAGAAGGTATTGATTTTGTTCCTTATTATTGTATCTCTTCTTCATTATATATAAGAGTACTCATGCATGTTCAAATCACACAATTACAAGCACTCCTCTCTACATGTTCCCCTTGTTCTGTGTGAAAAACTCACTGGAACAGCCAATGCACCAATTGGGTTGTTGTTGTCCACTTGACCACCAAAATTACAAACATTATTGCCACCAATAAAAATGTTGGAAACAGATTGATGCCTCTCTATGCAATGTTCTTTGGTTTTCCCTTGCTCCCAACCTACAAGCATAGTTCCAGGTTAATACCTACCAGTGTTGATGTGTAGACAAAGGCTAAAAAATTGTATTCTAATGATGTTCATTGTTGCTACAATGTCCTCGATAGATTAATGAATATTAAATTGGAAAACATGGACATGTAGACATACCTTAGAATAAACTTGATCACTTCAATGCAAAATATTCTACTCTTACACCCTTTGCTAATGGTGCAGAGATATTTCACAACCAACAAAGACAATTCTTTACAGTTGTTTCTTTCGCTGGACTACCACCTAATCTCGTTGTAGTTCAAAATCAGATTTTATTGGGTGGTGTCTCTCTACTCCATATACTTTCGGATCCTCTTCCACATCTACTAGGGATTCTTTTGCCCTTGTCTCACAATCATCCTGTTGCAGAGGATGTGGTAGTTGTGAATGCAGTCTTTATTGCGACTATTATATGAATTGGGGACCTGTTGAAGTAGAGTGTTGAACAAAAGTTAGGGAGCAGTCTTAATCGGTCAATGTGGCCCAAGCCACCACTACAGCCTTAGATATTACTATCTTTACTGCTGAATATAACGAGCTTCCCCAGCTTAGTGCAACCCATGAAGCTCCCTCACTTGTTACTATTGTGGTGCAATCAAGTAATACTATAGCTTTCATTTCCAAGTTCCCCTCTTTGGACCTTGAATCCTTGATTTTTGGTGCCTCTGATCATATGATTGGGAAGGTAACCAATCTCTTTTCTCTTCCTTGACGATACCTTGCCTTATATTACTCTCATAGATGGCCCCCAAATTAAAGTTCCAGGTATCAGAAAAACTCATCCTCTTCCTAACCTTTCCTTACATTTTGTCTTATTTGTTCCTGGTTGTCCATCTAATTTAATCTCTATTAGTAAACTCACCAGCACTCTTGGTACCCTGTTCGAAAATAACTTTGTTCTTGTATAGGATCAATGAAGTGGACACATGATTGGAGGAGGACATGAGTCTACGGATTATATCAGCTCATTCTCCAATTTCCTATGTCTCCTCTACCTCTATTACTCTTGAACATCAATGTCTTGGCCACCTGAAGTGTGGAGAAATTGTGCTTACTTTGTCCTAGTTTTTCAAATGTTAAGCCTTTTAAGTGAGTTGTGTCAATAGGAAAACACACTTGTACCAGTTATGGTCCTCGTGACAATAAATATGTTGTGTCACCTTTTGCTTTAGCTCACTTCGATATTTAGGGCCCCATTCAAGTATGTTAACAATGGGATATTTCATTTCATTACATAAGTTGTACTTGAGCTTTTCTATTGAAAATTCGTTTTGATGTGTTGTCTATTTTTCATAGTTTCTTTTACCTAAATTCAAAATCAGTTTGGTTTGTTAATTAAAATTTTATGAATTGAAAATGCAAAAGAATACTTGCCCTCCTAATCTCACTATTTTCTAAATTCATAAGGGATTCATCTTTAGACATTATGCACCCATAGACCACAACAAAACGGAGTTGTTGAGCACAACGTCACTTGGTGGAAACACTTTTGTACCATTCTTCTTTATTGTGATGCCCCACAACGTTTTGGGGGGATGTCATTCTTACACCTATCATCTAATTAACTGCACTTAACAATCAGATCCTTATTTTATCTTGAATATTAAGTAGAACCTACTTTAGTTTTTTTTTTAATCAGCAGTAGAACCTACTTTAGTTGATACAAATATCCTGTTTTCCATTATTTGTTTTTGGCAACATCATACTTTCTCCATTCTTTGTTCCAATATCCTGTTAAAACTCTTCAAAAAAATTGGATTGTGTCTCACTCACAGCTTTCTTTGTTTCCTTTCTAGTATTTCAATACCTTGTCTAATCCTTAACATTTTAGCATGATTATAAGGCTTTAAGCACTCCTTTTTGTTTCTTACATTGCCTTTAACATTTTCATTCCACCATCAAGATTGCTTATCCCACAACTCAAAACCTTTTGATTTACAAGACTACAGTAGCAACCAACCAAATTCTCTTAGACATCTCATCTAAAATGAAATTAGTACTACATTGTAAGTCCTATTATCCTCCTTCAATATTTTTTCTTAAAACTCAAATATTTATCTCCCTTGAGCTATCACCACTTGGTTCTTGGATTAGTTTTTGAGTTTCTGAGATAACAACATTTTAACGAAACTAAGAAAGCCAAAAACAACAAAGAGAATGAAAACATCAAAATATGAAAAGTTAAAATTAAATTAAAAGGGAGGGAAGGCCAGACAAAATATGAATTGAAATACATACTTAACTTCAAATAGTAACAATATTTAAATCAAAAGTTGCTTATATTAAATAAATCTTTCATAACTCAGATTCTTTTTATTTTCCTTTTTCTGTTGAAGAATGTTCAAGGAAAAAGAGAGACACATTGCAGTTCATGGCAATGCTGACAAAGAAAGTGAGCCAGAAAGGTTGTTGTCAAAAATGAATATATGATCACAACCCTCTGCCAATATACAATTGAGTAAACCTCTTTGGTTGTTGAGATTATAAGTGTTCACTTTAGCCCCTCACTTTACAAAACTTTCACTCTAGTCCCTGACTATATAAAATGCAGTAAAGTTTTATTCATCTTAACCCCTAATGGCAATGGGAAAAAAACCTAGTGAAGAAGAAAAGAGGACAAAATTTTGAAACTTTTCTCAAATTCAGGGATTGAATTGAATTGAGAAATTTTTAAAGACGGGGGTAAATAAATAGTCCTTACAATCATATCAACCAAAATGAAGATTAACAATGAAAATAGGAACACACAAAGGAGGACATCAACGAAAATACCTTCTCTTCCATATCAAAGCCAGATGCAAGTATTTTGACCCCGTCCATGGCAAGGCAACAAGTGAAGCCTTGTTTAGGCAGAGACCTTCCACCTTTGGCACACGAAAGAACACATCTAGGACCTGTTCAATATAATAAAGAAGAAACAAAGACTCACGAACAACACCAATTTCAATTTCAACTACATAAACCAACACAACGACACGCTTATAAAGAGTGTGTGGACTTATTACGTGGTTTTGAACAACAACATTTCAATTTCAACTACATAGACCAACACAAAGACACGCTTACAAAGAGTGTGTGGCCTTATTATGTGGTTTTGAACAACACCAATTTCAATTTCAACTACATAAACCAACACAAAGACACGCTTATAAAGAGTGTGTGGACTTATTATGTGGTTATGAACTACTGCATTGGTCCGAACTAATGTATATAACTTATTTAAATTTTAAAATTTACAAAAAAGAATTAATAACACTTGATTATGTGCTACGTGAAGATTGAGAAAGACTGTGGAAGAACTAGCATACCACCACTGAAACCTAGAACTAGCATTGTCCAACACAGACATTAGAATCCAGACTGGTTCAATAAACAATAGAGAAGGCAAATTCAAACACATAATCCAAGCAAAGTAGAAACGGAAAATTACCGAGCAACTTGCAGCCCTTGGATTTGAGATCATCGAACTTTTCCTGCGAAACAGAGAGAGGAATCAGAACAGAAAGAGGAGAAAATAAAGGAGAGCATGAGTGGAACTAATTACGTGTTTTCTGGAAGCAATGATGTGGTAATCGTTGAGACCGTTACGGGAGGGGTCGCAGCAGAGGTGGAGCTGAGCGCCGTTATCTTTAACCGCATCGTGCAGCGCGTCGAAGACTTCCGGCGGCACGAGGTTTCGCGACATGAACACGTCGGCGCCTTGGAATGCTTTCGTCTTCAACATCTTCGTCGTCTTCGGCGCAAGGACCGTAACATTCTATGGTATTAATAAGAGGAGGTAGAGTGAAAGATTTGGCAGGTGTGAAATCTCATTGGATTCGAGGAGTCAAGGATTTGTTGGAAAATCCTGATGGAAGAAGAGACACATCCAAATATGGTGCAGAAAAAAACCCGAATCTCTATGAATGGAAGTATTAGAGTTTACTGGGACTATTACTTTAATTCTTCCTTGATCATTATTTAATGGGACTATTACTTTAAATATTTGTTAATGAGTAATCAAGATGTTGAGTTTAACTTTCAAAATCATATATTTTTTGTTTTCAAGTCAATATTCATTATATATATATATATATATATAAATTATTGAGATAGAAAATTTGAGATTATTTAAAATGATAAATTTGTTAAATTTACAATAATTATTATGAAATGTTTTTAACAATTATGTTCGTTTTTTGGGTAATTATATTTAATATATGATTAAATATTAAATATGCATACTTTTCTTCACAGAAAATAGAACATTGATTTAGTAAGTTGAGAAAGGGTAACTTCCTAAGTGAGATACAAGTCCTCTGAAGAAACCTTCCTTCCATCTAAATTTCAATTTATCATATTCCATAGTAAATTAAGTTATGTACAGTGAATTATATTAATGAATATAAATATTTAGAAGTGAATATTAATATTTGCAAATTTTTTCTCAATTTAACATACATTTCTTTGATAATGTTAATGAATTTCTCTAAGAAAGTAATAAAAATAAAAAAGATTTCAATAGTTATTGTAGAGTGAAGGGTACAGACTCGATGCATATGGGATGGTCGTTACTTGAACTGACTTAACTTGATAATAATAGTCTCAGTAGCCTACGCTAGAGGTTGGAGAGCATGTAGAGTGATGGGTTTGAACTTGACGCATAATATAAGAATCGGAATCCTATCCTTAACAGGAAACTTGTGTCATCCTTTATTCATTAGACTTAATCACCCTTAATGGCTCAATAAAGGCATAATTAGACTACGTTACATAGGATATGGTCAATATATATCATAGGGAACAACAACAAGGGAATCTATCTTTTACACACTTATCTTATACCACTTGGAGAGGTTCTATGGCTAGGTTACAATTCGGTCTACAGAAAGGATCATTTCATATCATCTAATACACAATACAAGGAGTACTCTTAACTCATATTCTATCTTATACTCATTATAATTTTGTGCTCTTATTGACTTGAGCGTCGGAGTGTCATCTCGCAGGAGGAGCCCCTCGTTTCCCAAAAGTTGAATCATTAGAGCTTGAAGGGAGACCACTATTAAGAGTTCATCCAAATTTCGACCTATCTTGAATTTGCTAGAACATATTTTTCTACCTCCACAATATATGTAAATTTTTCCTTATTTCACATAAACTAACGATAGTAAATATATGAATAAATTGAATAAAGTAAAATGGTCATATAATGTTATTATGCGGTTAACGTTGTTATATGCTCTTTAATAAAACTTTTTGAAATATATGAGATGCTTTGAACTTTTAAAAAAAAAATCCCAAGAACAAGTTTTTTAAGAACGTATTAAATGCATTTTGAAATGAACTTTTTGAATACAATTTATATAGCAAACTTCTAACTAAATGCATAGTTGTACTCTTTTTTTTTTCTCTCTCTCTTTTTTCTTCTTCTTCCTATAAAGAATCAGTGTGTGATGGTGGCAACAATGATGGTGGTCACGGTGGTGATGACAACAACAACGGTGGTGGAATGAGGGAGAGTATTTAATCTTTTTGCTTCTCAAAATTATTGCATTAGTAGTTTCCTCCATCTTGGATATTGGATTAGGACCATTTCTTCCTGCACCTCTATATGTTCTTACTCCCATACATAACGTGAAAATACTTTTTTTAACCTTCTTGTGTCACCCCCATATAGTAGTTTTCGAATTATGTAATCCGGACACATATTTGAAAAAAGACTTACGGATTATGTAATCCAGAATATTACTTAGGGGTATTTTTGGAGGTGCAGGAAGAAATAGCCTTGGACTAGGCGTGGGATCAAGGCCCGTACCAACTAAATGGATCAGTGATAATGAGTGTGCCCATTTGGAACCCACAAAATACAAGAAATAAATTGCATCCTACACACACAAAAATACCACTAATCATATTCTCTCTCTTTAAAAAAAAATGTAAAAAGTTACTTCTTATCTTTGTAAAATGAGCATTCCTCTATTAGTTAACATCATTTATCCAATTTCTAAATTATTAAGTTTTAGAAAGGAGAATCCACTTTTAAATTCCATTATGAATAAGTTTTAAATTTCATACTTGTGTTTTTTTCTCTATTTTGTATCTAAGAACATTCTTCATAAACATATCCAATCGTTTTATTCAGAATAAAGCAAAAGGGTTGACATCAAAAAGAGTTACTAAAAACGAAAAGAATGAAGAAAGCAAGGGAGATAGTGTTGTTAGACGTAGGACTTGGAAAAAAGCTCACAAAAAAACAAAGTTCATATGCTATTCTAACTCGTAAGGTTGAAGCAAGAAAGCATATTCCTATATGTTGTTCTCTATCATTTTCATTTTATCTTGTCCTAGTTCTAGATTCAACACATTGACGTATTTGATTTGAAAGGGGACTCAATGGCCACCTTTCACTTTGCAAATTGCAATTGATTTGTAGTGAGAAAGATGTTTGCGCAATTCCACTTTGATTTTCATCACCTTCCCCAGTTGGAGGATGAACAACACAAATCTATTTTGCCTCAAGTAGTTCATTCATTCTAGTAGGTACATGCTTACAACTTGGACCAAGAGGAGCTGAAATATAGAAGTGAAAGGGTTCCACGTTTTCCCTTGGTTGTAGTGTTTGAAAACTTTAGAAATGGTTATCTTTCGGTTCATTCTTATTGTTTTGAATTATACAATAAGAGATTTTGAGTTTGTGGTTTCCCAATAATTTCCCATTCAAAATATGTGAAATATAAAAATATAAAAAATGATACATTCCTTCATTTTAAGGTACTAAAATTAGTTTGTACTCTAACAAAATAAATAATTTTAATTATATGGATATGTTGAATATCTCACATCTTAATATATATATATATATATATATATATATATAAACTCACCTTATAGTTAGTTTCATAAGTTTGAGTTAAACTTAAAGTTTAGTCCTTAATATGATGTTATAACCATTTAGAATTTATTATGATGAGAGTTTGTTGGATTTATTAACTCACCCGGACCACTATTAGATTACTCATAAATATATAGTCTCATACACGAGTTGAAGGGTGTGTTGAAGATCTCACATCAATTATATTAAGACATTTCATAATACAAATCTCATCTTATAAATTGATTTGATAAAGTTTTAAAGTATACTTTTTAATAAAAATAT
>Ga0123342_1010077_pt1 | contig 10977 bp, 8 predicted proteins | sample Turbeawhitnodule_FD_89960 | JGI IMG/M metagenome (GOLD analysis project Ga0123342, IMG submission 89960) | Root nodule microbial communities of legume samples collected from Mexico - Turtle bean Mexico white nodule | ecosystem: Host-associated > Plants > Roots > Nodule | place: Mexico: Nepantla... | reverse complement strand
GGCCGCTAGGGCGCCTCTTTGTCCTCTTTTTTGCAGGAATTCACAGGCAATCAGTGGGAAGGAGTCCTTAGCTGACGGTCGAGGTCGTGCACGAAGACGTCCCGGTCAACCGGACGGAACACTAGTAAACCTCCGTACATAGGGGAAGCAGAGTATGCCAAGGACCTGAAGAAAGACAACAGGTACCGGAGCCCCATTGTTGCCACGTTAGGTCATCCCCGTACGAGCCATTTCGTTCAGAAAAACAGAGATCCTCGGGACAAAGCATTCAGACTTGAGGCGCTGAAGTAGGGCTCGGTTCCTTGCACATAGAACGCGGCCAATTTCAAGTTTTATTTCAGTTAAGCAGGAGTATTATACATGGTATTAGAGGACACTCTTTTTCCCTTACAAGGGTTTTTTAACGAGGTCATCAAATAAGTTTCGATTGAAATATTTTCTCGAGTTATGCACAATTCAGTTAAAAACTTGTTTTCCTTGCGTTAGAAGTCTTATGGGCGGAGAGGCAGATTCGCAAGAGAACACCTCCCCTCTTAAGTGAAAACGCCAAGGTTAAACGAAATAGTACGCGAGATAAATCCTCCTCGCCTTTGAGCGAAGCTGAGGTTAGTTAAAGAGAATCCCTGCGTTAGAAGTCTCGAGAGTGAAGAGGTAGGTTCGTGAGAGAACACCCCCCCTCTCGAGTGAAAGCGCCAAGGTCAAACGAAATAGTTCGTTAGTTAAATCCTCCTCACCTTTGAGCGAAGCCGAGGTCAGTTAAAGAGCATCCTTGCGTTAGAAGTCTCGAGAGTGAAGAGGTAGGTTTGTGAGAGAACACCTCCCCTCTCGAGTGAAAGTGCCAAGGTCGAATGAAATAGTTCGTCAGTTAAATCCTCCTCGCCTTTGAGCGAAACCGAGGTCAGTTAAGAATTTGTTTCCCTTGTGTTAAAGGTCTCATGAGCGGAGAGGTAGGTTCGTGAGAGAATACCTCCCCTCTTGAGTAAAACCGCCAAGGCAAAACGAAATAATTCACCAGATAAATCCTCCGCGCCTTTGAGCGAAGCCGAGGTCAGTTGAGAGTTTGTTTCCCTTGCGATTAGAGGCCTTGAAAGTAGAGAAGTAGGTTTGTAAGTAACACCTCTCCTTTTAAGCAAGAACGCCAAGGAGGAACGACCTAGTTCACAGTTAAAACTCCTCCTCACGATGAGGGGAACATACAACAGGATGCTAGAAAAAACATCTCGGTGCCAGGCACCATGATTTAACAGTTATGCAAGACGAGAAGCAGTTTTCAACTTAGAAATAAAAGCAGCTATATGTTCAAGAAAGTAAAGTTGCAAGCAGATAATAAAAAGTTTGTCTGACGACCAAATACAGATTAAGGAAGGACCTTGGGAATGATTTGCACGTTTTCAACACAATTCGATACTGTGAAGGGCGTGATATCTATCCCAGGATGTGTGCAAGCAACTTGAGCCAGGGCGTCCCCAAATCCTGCGTCATAAGCATCAAGAACGTCTCCAGTCAACTCAGTCTCAGCTTCTTCAAACCTTTTAGCCTGTTGATGAAGTTTGGCTTCCGCTTGACCTAGCTGCACCTAACGACTGATGGACCTTCGTTCGAGTCCCGTAATTTTGGACTTGGACACCTCATCAGCCTCCTCTAGCTCAAAGACCCGGATCCGCAGGGACAGAGCTCTTGCCTCCAGCTCAGTAACCTCTCGACACTTGGCATGAAGGTGTTTAGAGAGATTTTCTTCAGAGCGGCAAAGGCGAGCCAATTCCTCTCTCAATGCAGCCAGTGGGGATGCTTCTGTCTTGGCCTCTACCCCCGGTTCAGCCCTAGTTAGTAGAGCATTGGACTGAGCAAGAAGAGCCCCAAAATTGAAGCCCAGTCTCTCCCTCGCAGCGGCCTCATCCAAGTCTACAATCGCCTCTAGTTGGAAGCCCTTAAGGGCGTGCTGCAGGACAAGGGGCAGCTCAAGAACAGGAGGAGTCCCAGAAGCACTCGTCCCACCAAGGTCAGGAAACAAGGGAACGTTGGTCGTGTGGTTCAGAGGTGAAACAGAGCGGCTGGTAGAAGAGGAATGGGAAGTCATCGCCGGCGTAGGCTTGGGCCTTTTAGAGATTAGCCCCTCGGCGGAGTTCTCGTTTGACTCGATCACTATCGCTTTACCCTTTTGAGGAAGTGAAGCGGGAGATGATTGGACGACGGCGAAAGGGACCGCAGCTCTGGGAATGGAAGGAGTAGGCGAAGACGCGGCGGTGGCAGCAACAAGGGCGTGGTGGCGAGAAGCGCCCACGTCCCTAGAAATCCCACGGAGGCGAGTCAGAATATCAGTCAGCCTAGCCCGCTTCTCTTCACTTAGAACCATACTTGCGTGCAAAACAGAAATACAAGAGAAACACAGAAATAAAGCGTGAGAATGCGCGGAAGAAGAGCGCGCAGACGCGACATTACGATAACAAGAATCAGCTCCCCCAAAGTTTCGGGTTTCTTGAACCTTAAGTCGAAGGAAACCCAGAAACAGAGGGCGATTGACGTAAAGATTAAACAACACAGGTCGTTGAGTAAATAAACGAGTGCGGATAATAGTTAAAGTTCGTACCTTCAGTCAGATAGCAAGAAAATGCTGGAAGATGTAGAGGAAACGTGAGAGAGTTTGAGGAAGAAGACGAAGCAATCAAGAGTTCCATAGAATGACAGTACAAGTGATTGAACGCACGCGTTTTCGAAAGTTTAAGCAAACAAAGAAGTGTAAGCGACGTTAAGCCCTAGTCGTTGATCAAAAACACGTGTGCACAGACAAGACAGACACAGAAAGACGTCACTTTGGCGTAGTATTTACGTCCTGTCACACAAAGCCACGTAGGTTGCCTATGGCAAGGACTTAGTCTCTTCGCTGAACGAGTTATAGCTCGAGACTGGGGGGCTTGTGTACCAACCAGTCCTCGGGCGTTGCTGACCACTGGTAATGTTGGTGCCACGTAAGCGGGGTTCCACGAGCACCATGGGCCAGTGTCTCGCGAAGCACGTGCGCCAAGGAGCCAAAGGGTGGTCAGACATCGGTCACGAGGGTGTACCGACGTGCCGCTAGACAGTGTGGAGTGGTCGGACACCGGGACCCAAACAGTAGAGCTGGGCCACGAGGAGTGAATCCCATACCACACACCAGTTATCAGTAAGAGAGAAGCCTAGATCACGAGGGCCCATGCGTGTAGAGTGGATGACACGTTCAGGCGTAACACAAAGTATAAAGCCACTGGAAAGATATGGCCTGCGAGGGTCACGTTCCAGGGGTGAGTTGCATGCATGGCACGTGAACAGTTAGGGCACTCCCAGAGGCGAGTGACCCCAGAGATCAGGTGCACAAGGAGGCACCCAGGTGGTCACCCTGTCAGAGCTTGCATTCCAGTTAGGGACCCCACGCGCTAGGTTGTCCCGAGAGCAGGGTAACAATAGTGTTGGGCCTGCCCAACAGAAAGGCCCATTTCGGGTAAGAGGAAACCGTAGTTTCAGTCTATAAATAGCAAGGTAAAAAACTTGGCTAAAGGAAAAAAAAGGTTATTCCCTTACGCCGCTTAATACACACAGTGACAATTAGAAAGTTTTGGTGTTTTCTAGCCCTAGTACTGACTTGAGCGTCGGAGTGCAAACGGCCTCTAGGGCGTCCTTTGTCTTTGTGTTTTCAGGCATTCATCACAGGAAAGGCACGTGCAAACGCAGGGACTTTGTACGTAAGAAGGACGTAGGCGCACGAAGGCGTTTTCGGGTCAATCGGCAGGAACAGGAACAATTGATGAGTGGAAAACTCTATCAAGAGTGTGGGAATATCTCTTTTGGAGGGCAACATTATATGAATTCTATTTTGGAGAACATAAAAACATTTGGCTTTGATGTGGTGTGGCATGCGATTACTACTGTTGCAACAAAAAGTGCCAACAAAGGTGAATCAGTTGTTCTATTTTTGCTGAGTACGCAGAAGTTTTTTTGTGAATCTTGGGCAATTCCCTAGTAAAATTATACAAGAAAAATCTCAAATTGGATGTATTGCATTTTGTTGCTATACAGTAGGTTCCTTTTGGAGTTTAGCATTTAGGTTAGGTTGGGAGGTATTTTCGCCGGTAATAAAATTTGACTAACACTCGTAATGTTTTGCATTTCTATTCTTTTGTTGGTAAACATTATATATAGTATTCTCATTTTTTTAATATAGTAAAAGTTCATAGTGATCCCAAATAACATAACTTTTTCACATACATGAAACATAATAAGTATAATTTAACATGTTTAAACTAACTAATTTAAATTTTATAAAAAAATAAAACACAATACCACCAAAAACATACCAAATTTTCCCAATTAATGTTTGTAATGAAAACTTTAATAATTCAGTTAAAAAATGAAAATATTTATAGGATTTTTTAGTTAGACTGTCAATCGAGAATCATTTTAAATTTAAATACATTAAATATAAGTTTGGATATAAAAAGAGTACCAAATTCACAACACAAGTTAATTCTCCTAAAAGTATTTTTGTAGTTATTTTAAAATAACATATTTGATCTTTTTGAAATACAAAACAACATAAAATTCACTCATTCTGGTGAGAATGTAGAAAAAGGGAAAGTAAATTTTAAAATGTTTGAGTAAGGCTTAATAAAAAAGGAAAGTTAAATGGGAATAGAAGATAGAAATGTGGTCAAGCATGCGAAGAACAAGACTTGTAATAAAATGAAAAACCAGAACAATTCAAGAAATTCAAATAAACAATAAAAGTATATCTTCTTGTTAAAAGTACCGAGAGACTTAATGCTGAAATATTATCTGGTTATTTAAAAATCTAAAAATTGTTAATATCTATTCTTTTAGGGATAAATAATGAGGCCTAAAGTGTCAAAACAAATATATTGTTAAAGTTGTGAAACTTTAAAAATCTAAAAATTGTTAATATCTATTCTTTTAGGGATAAATAATGAGGCCTAAAGTGTCAAAACAAATATATTGTTAAAGTTGTGAAACTTGTGGAGATAATTTTATTAAAAAATAGATTTTAAGTTTAATAAAATTATTTTATAAAATATTATTTATGTGAGATTTTTTAAATAATTTTTTTTAAATAGATTTATTTTTTTATGAGTAAAAATACCACTGTACTGGTAGGATCCGTATGACCGAGATTTTTATTCGACACCCAGTTTAGACCGATCGACATGATCAACAACGAAGTTGATTAATGATCCAATATTTGTTAATATACTTTTATTAGGTCCATTAATAACAAATGGCTCACAACAATTACATAAATAAGCACAAATCCCAAAGGATCAAGTACGCAATCATCTAACACCAAATATTAAGTGTCAAGTGTTGAAGTCTGACTTGATCGTCGGAGTGCCTTTTGCAGCTACCATCCAGGTCCGGAGTTCAAAGGGAGGTGGAGTGGAAGAGCGAGAGTAGCAGGAGTTCGTCCGAGAGGAATGAGTGAGGTGCAAGCCGACCGACCGACCCAGGAGAGGTTCAATCGTTATTTTGGTTCCAACCCCGTTCGAGAACAATTGGCGCCTAGTGTGGGGCTGAGAGAATCAATGCAAAGAAGTAGATGGTCCAGGCTAAGCAGATGGCGCTTTTGATGTCTCTACAAAGAGAGATGGCCGAGATGAAGAGAAAGAATGAGGAGATGCAGCGGAAGAGTGAAGAGGAGATTCTTGCTCTCTGAAAGAAGAATGAAGAGATGAAAAGGAAGTGGGTAGAAGGGGGTCCATCTGGCGGACCGAGCAACCCAGTTGGGAAGTTCTTCATCAACCCCACCGACCCTAGAACTGTTGAGGAGCTGAAAGCAATCCACACTCAGGAGGCCGAGGGTAAGTCCAATTTGAATAGGTTTTTCCCCACGACCAATACCTTGGACGTATCCCGTCGACATCCATTCATTGACTATGTGATGGGGGCACAATTGTCGACTATGTGGAAAGGCTTCAAAATGGACCGTTACGACGGGACAACCAACCTTGATGAGCACATGGATGTGTACACCACGCACATGAGTTTATACACCTTGAACTGCGCGGTCCTATGTCGAGTGTTCCCCACCTCGCTGAAGGGAGGAGCCTTGAGCTGATTCATGAGGCTTCCTCCAAACTCCATTGACTGTTTTGAAACATTGGTGTCCAAGTTCGGGACACTTCGCTACCAGCCGACTCCACCACCTAACTTTTATCGCCCTGGTCAACCAATTCATTTCCACACTCAATTATTTATGAGAGTGCAATAAATGCAGTGGGAAATAAGAATCAAACTTAAATATTTATGTTTATTATTCTAACACCTTCTAGGATTTTAATGAATAAGAAGAATGAATAAATAAGTAATATGTATTTCTTATATCAATATAATTACTTGGTATTAATACTAAATCATGTTAATCACTTACTACACACATTTTCTACATTAATAATTCAATGTCTATATTTTCATTATGAAAAAATTATATATATAGTATTACGAAATCTTGAAAAGTAAATAAAAAATGTTGAAGGACAATAGTGTATTAGTGTTTGGTGGTAGAATAACACATGGTCTGAGAAAACGTTGGGATATTTTGGTTTAACATTTTTATTATTTGTCATCTACTTTTTTATATATACACCTCCTCCTAGAAGTAATGGGGGTTTAAAAACAAACCGAGAATAACGGGGATTTGCAAACCGTCGGGAATAACAGGGTTTCAAAATCTCCAAGAATAACAGGAGTTTGAAAACCATCGGGAATAATGGAGTTTCAAAGTCATCGAGAATAACGGGGGTTTTAAATAACCGCCGGGAAAGTAATTATTTTTAGGGGTTCGTGGAAACCGCTGATAATCTGTTAGCGACGTTGGATCTACAAGAGAAAAGGTAAACCACTGGTAGTATACTTAACGGAAGTTAAAACTATCGGAAACGTCAAATATAATTCTGTTAAAAATATATTTTTTTTAGTGAGTTGTCGTTGAATGCAAAAAAAGATATCTACTAAATATTTTCAATTTTCGACTTCTCCACGTTCTTAGTAGCATGCATCTTCCTAAATTAAAAATGAACTACAAAACTCCTTCTACTCCTCCTAGATTCTTTACAAATATTTTCTGTAATGTTTGTATTAGATAATTATTTAACAAAAAAGTGAGTGTCATTAAAAAGAACCCTACGTTTCTCACGTGGATGCTCACATTAGGTTTGTCTAGGAGTGATTGTTTGTGATATTCTTTTTCTTGCCTTAGATTTAAGTAAGGAATACTAAAACCTATACTTTTAGAAAAGAATTTAGGTAAAGTGCCAGAATCTTATTTTTCTCTAAATGAGAGGAAGAGTAATATTCAAAGCATTTTGAAGGGATAAAGAAAAGAATAGAAGCATTCATTCTTAAGTGGATATATATATATATATATAAGTGAATGTTCATTTCTCTTTCTGCATCTGTCTATTTACCTTTCTTCCAGCAGTCTACAAACGCAGCAACAACCAGGTAAGGGTTAATTTTTTAAAACTTTTCAATTTTTAAATTATCATCTGCCACTCAAATAATTTATTTCATTTTGGATTATACTCTCCCCAGACAACAAATAATTATAGCATGATTTGTTCTATTTCTTTATTCCCTCTCTGAATAATAATTTCAGTAAGTGCTGGGGTAGATAATATAAGTGTTTAAAGATGTTTTTGTATAATTTGAGTAAAGTAAATAGGTTTGTAAAAGCTAACGAGAGATTGTTTGATTTGAAGTGAAAAAGGAGGCACAGTAACAAAGCAAGGTACTACAGATCAGATCATTGATATGAACTTAAACACGGAATCTGTATTACTCCAGGCACACTCGGAGCTAGAACGCATTGGCTTCGACAGCACCACGGCCTGGAATATAGTGGAGGTCAGAAGTTATCATTGCCACTTTTCTTTTAAATTTATATTTCAATTATTCCATCACTAATATATATATATACCATGCAACTCTTCTCTCTTTTCTTCATTTCCAAAAAAACTATATATATAAACAATATTAGGATTTTCAAACCCATAACAAAACAATCAAATTTACACTTTCCATTCTCCAAATAATTTCATATTTTCTGATATAAATATTTTGCTTACCACCTTAGAAATATTTGATTTATGCACAGGCTCTATGGAGAGATCTTGCAAAGACCATAACAGCCTCAATTCCAATTGAGTTTTGTGAAATGAAGAGAGTGCATCTTGAAAACTTATCAAATCTAAGAAGTTTTTCCTCAGGAATTTTAGTTGAATGGCAATCTCTAGAGAATGTGGTGGTGAACCAGTGTCCCAACTTTTGGAAGTTTGGTTTGGAAATGATAAAAAAATCACAATTAAAATCCATATTCATTCAGGGAAACGAAGGGCACATAATTGACATTGACAACAACATGGTTGCATATCTTTTTGAATTTTTGGTTAGTTCTCTCTCGAACCTCTCTAATCAAACCTTTAAATTCAATTCTCAAATTCACATTCTTCACATGAATTTTAAGAATACAAAAGTCTTGCTATTTTATTACATGTTTACTAAACTTTTTTTTTAGTTTCAAAATTATTTTAATTATATCTTAAATTTTCTGATACAAGATTACAATAATTCTATAAAATAACTAGTTTTATATGGTTTTAGAAGTATAATTAACATAATAATGTTGCCACATATTTTTAGTCTTTCATCGATGTTATGTTTTCATGATGTCCACAAAATGATAATAAAAAATAATACAGGATGACAAATTCTCAACGATTATTGAGTACAATGTTTTTGATGATGAAGAGTTATACAAGACAATACGTAATCTTCAATGTTCTCACTTCATCAATCTTCGGATTCTTTGGACAAAAAATTGCCACGAAAGTTTGAGAGAATTTTTGTCCATTTTGCTAGAGAGATCCCATAAAATTGAAGTTATCAACATTGAAAATTGCAAATCCACACGTTTTTACCTATTGGACACTATGGATGAAGACGTAGATGGTAAATTTTTCAGAGCTAAAGGAACTAAGATTAACAAAAGTACATTTCATGGTACATTTATGGACGAACGATAAACCAACAATTATTGACCTGAGAAACCTACAAATTTTGCACATCAAAGGTTGTCAGTTTTTGGAATATGTATTCTATAGGTATCCAACAGAGATGCTTCACCAACTAAAGGAATTGATTATAGAGGCTTGTGAGGTCTTGTCCACCATTTTTAAGAGCCATGATAATAGACCAAGAACTAAGTTACCATTATTGAGCAAGGTGAAGTTTAAGTCTCTCCCAAATCTGAGACAAATCTGTAGTTGTCATTTAGAATTCCCAAGTCTAAAATCTTTGATGATAGAAGAATGTCCAATCTTGACAAAATTCACAACTGGATTTGCAGATCCACATGAAACACTCACAACTGATGGGAAGTCTTTCTATGAATTGAATGAGATTGTGTTTGACAATTATGACAACTTGGTTTGTGTCATCTCCTCTAAGACATTAGAAGAGTTGAGGATCTTGGAAAAACTATTTGTGAGTCGTTGTAAGGAATTGAAAATATTATTCAACATTCATGAAGAAATATCTTCTTCAACACGGGTCCTGGAACAACTATATGTACTAACTTTGATTGATCTTCCAAAGTTAAGTCGCATTGTAAATAAAGAAATTTCTAGATTCTATCAAAACCTGAAAATACTACATGTGAAGCAATGTAAGTCTCTTGATCTGCTACAAGTGCCTCAAAAACTAACAAATCTAGAAATTTCTGATTGTGAGAGGTGTTGGATAAAATTATTATCATTGAAGAAGAAGAGGGAAAGAAAGAGAAACTCCTTTCATGAATTGAAGGATGTTTCTCTTGAAAATCTATCAAAGCTCTCTATTGTTTTTCCTTCTATATCCGAATTTCCATCCTTACAAACATTAAAAATAACAAACTGTTCTACTATGAGGTCTTTTGTTGAGGATTCCAAAGCTCTTAAAGAATCATCTGCAACAACTTATTTCTTCCCAAGTTCAGTAAGTTTCAATGACAAACCATTTCTCAAGTGTGTTTTGCATGAAATAACATGTTTTCCTCTTCTTGTCATTTGATATATGTAACTAGTATATATTTTAATTACTTTTATATTGATGATGAAATGGAAGTACGCAATTTATAGTAATATAAGTGCATATCGTTGTCATATTATGAAAAACTATAAACTTTCTTTAGTTTAATTACATAATATAGTTCGTTCTACTTACTTTGGAATTCATTTACTAGCCCATAAGCTTAAATGACCACTTGTTTCTTGCAGTTGTTAGTGAAAAAATTGAAAGAACTTCATATTATAAATGTGGATGTAGAGAAGCTTTGGGACTACAATTATCCGTCTGAGTCATTTTGTGAACTTGAAAATCTCAGTTTGATCAACAACAACAAAATTTTGAGTGTTATTTCCTCCGGCGTGATCATGAGATTCAAGAATTTGAGAAAATTAACTTTAGACAAATGTGAATCATTGACAGAGGTATTTGATCTTGAAGATGACAATCTTCATCATAAAGTTCATGAAATACTTCCCCAACTACAGATATTAGCATTGATTAACCTAATCAAATTGAAGTATGTTTGGAAAAAGGAACCTCAAGTTTCATTTTTCCAAAATTTGGTGTCACTTTACGTTGTCCACTGTGGAAACCTTCAATGTTTATTCTCACTTTCTTCGATAAAAAATCTTGAGAAACTCAAAATACTCAGACTGTGTAAATGTGATAAAATAGAAGAGATCATATCTAGTGATATATCTGAAGATGAAAAGGTGCCTATCATTTTTCCTGAGCTAGAATGTGTAAGGATCTAGAAAATAACCTTATAGTAGAAGTGGTATATTTTAAATGATACGAGTATTTTATTATTAAAATGAAAATGACATATAAATAGAAAATTCAGTTATTCAGGTTTCATTTTAAAATAACCACCATCTCTCTAAAAGTTTC
>Ga0123342_1010076_pt1 | contig 10978 bp, 3 predicted proteins | sample Turbeawhitnodule_FD_89960 | JGI IMG/M metagenome (GOLD analysis project Ga0123342, IMG submission 89960) | Root nodule microbial communities of legume samples collected from Mexico - Turtle bean Mexico white nodule | ecosystem: Host-associated > Plants > Roots > Nodule | place: Mexico: Nepantla... | reverse complement strand
CTGTTTCTTGGAATAACTCTCTGTGAAGTTAGACCTTAGGGTTTTGATCATAATCATGAAGCAGGTGATTATCGCAAGCAAAGAAGGCCAAGAGCTTTGAAGATTTGACAACAGAAGAAATGGAGTGTAGCCCATGATTTGGAAAAGTTTTGTAACTGATAAAGGAAAGAAAGAAAGGTGAAGAAGTACTTTGGCTAAGGTGTTTAGAGAAAAAGGGTGATCCATGACCAAAACTTGATGCCTATTTATAGCACAGCTAAAGCTGCTGCATACGAATATTAAAGATATGCATTATGATGTTAAATTCTTAGTACGGGATATATCGTGAAAAGCCAAAACCACGTGCATGGTTAAACTTTTTTGGATTTGCATGGAGTGGAAGAGTACATAAAATGTGTGTAGTGTGTTAATTTATTTTTACATTTTAATATTATTATTTAGAGTGCTATTGTAAGATATTTTTTTAAATAGTTTATGTAAAAAATTAGTTTTCAAAAATATAAATTAAAGTTAAAATAAATTTTCAATCAAGAAAAAGATACAGTAAAATAAGCCATTTTAATATTTCAATTAATTAATTTTAATTTTTTATTTTAATTATTTAATTTTTAATATAAAACATATATTAACAGAATATTATATGAATTTCATTTTATTTATTATTATTTTTTAATTTTTATTATAATGTAACAAAAATATATTTATAAATAGTTAATTATTATTTACATTTATATATTTCCATTATTTATTATGTTAGAATAAAAGAAGAAATATTTATTATATTTTATTTAACTAATCGATTAATTATTATTTTTAACCAGTTATTATTTCTATTTAAAGTAAATAATAATAAATATTTACAAAAGATACCTTTCTTGCCAAATTACAGTGAAAGTTTTATGTAAAAATATCCTTATTTTTCGTGATTTATTATACTTTTTTTTTTATTTTCTGTACCTTTGTTTGTTCTTAAAGTTTTCATCGTTGGAAATAAATGCTTCTTTTAAAAAAATAATCTTTTAATAATACTTTTGTTAATAAAGAATGGATTGTTAAATGGTGTGGCGTCAATTATTTTTTGTATTATTTTCGGACACAAATTAGTTAACAATGCATAATTAATTATTATTTTTATAGGCAATAAGCAATTAAGATAAATCGGTCCACTTAAGGGGTGGTCCAACTCTCATACCGAGAACAAGAGATAAAAATTCCTTTCCCTCTTCTTTTCTAAAATCCACATATTAATCCTCTAGTTCCTTATCCAACGCTAAAACAGAACCAAAGACAAAATACTGCACAATTATTAAATCGAGTACATACATACCAGGAGTTCTAGACACCATTCAGAGAACGAGAAACTCATTGATGGTATCTTAGAATTATCCAGGACCAAACCTTGACCTGTGCTAGAGAAAATACTTTGATATGACCAATCACTCCTCCTTTAAACAAACAATTATTTATGTGTCTTCAAATCTCGCTATTCAAAGCTATCCAAATATTATCCATAATAAAATTAACTGAATTAGGTGCATCCAAAAACTTGAAATGTTCAATATGTGACTCGGGAACAATAAGATCAACTGAATTCAATCGTAACCAGTCATAACATAGGTTCCAAACTCTCCAAACAACCCTGCAACCGAAGAAAAGATGATTTGTTGACTTCTCTGATAGCCTGCATAAGCTGCAAATATTATTCTCAATCTGAATCCCTCATCTCTCTAGATCTACCTTCGTGGCTACCCTGTTTTCAATCACCTTCCAAGTTGTGACATGAGCTGAAGGCAACGCTTTAATCCGCCAGAAAGAATTGTAAAATCTCAAATTTTCCTCTCCTCCTTCTCCCATTAATAAACCGTAAGCAAACTTGACTAAAAATCCTGTTGTCTCTCTATCCTTTCAAATCCATTTATCCCTTATATCTGACTCTATTCTCCTATTAGTAATCGTCTCTAAGAGTTGTCTTTCTTGATCCTCCTCCCAAGCGAAAAAAAAACCCCTTCTCCACCTTAAATTCCACTCCCAGATTCCGTTAATCCTTGATCCACATTCACATATGTTTGCTTCCTTAAGAACAGATAAAGAGAATAACCTTGAGAATCTACTTGCATAATTAATTAATTACACAACTGAATTATCCATTTTCCATTTGATATACACCCTTTATCACTATACACTACAAGAAAATCATGAAATAGAAACTAATTTTTAGTGACAAAAAATAATTAGTTACTATAGTGACTAAATTAAAGATAATTTAAGAGACTAAAGATTTTTTGGTTTCTAAATTAGTTTCTATTATTGTTAAATGGTTTCTAGGTATCTAATTAGCAATCAACGTTTTTTCTAACAAATTTAGAAACTAAATAATTGGTAGTTAAAACCTTGGTTGTTAATTAGATATCAATTTAGAAACCGTTATTAACAAGAAACTAATTTAGAAACCAATTTTTTTTTCTAGTTTTTGGTCTCTAATTTAATTAGTATAGTAACTATTTTATTTTTTCTAAAATTGATTTCTATTTCATATTTTTTCTTGTAGTGACAATTTAAAAAAAAAGATATTTTAAAGATATTCTAACCCTATAACGTATAGTAGAGGTTATGAACAGCATAATCTTCAAGAAAAACAAACAAAATAATATCTCTCTGTCACCAACTGTTGATAGAGAATAAGGTAGTTCTCTATTAACATTAAAAAAAATCTCGAAAAGCATAAAACTAAAGAACTGTTATGAAGATCCCAAATTTGATGATGAAACACTCTAAAATATTTTATATTTGTTTAATTTATTTATTTTTGAAAAAAAAAATCTCAAATTTGATGGAAGTTGTAAATAATTGTTGATATATTTTATAATATACTGTGTGTTGTTGGAAGATGAGAGGTGTAAAAATCAGTAGGAAAATTATACAATGACAATCTAGCTCCAGTATACAATTCTCTTTCTTTACCTAAAATTTTAACTTTTGTATGAAATGATAAAAATACCCTTTTTTTTATATCATCAATGAAGAGTTGTATAGTGGAGCAAGTTGTCCATATATCATTGCTCAAATCAATATAATTGACATGCGACGTGTCGCGAGGAACAATGTAAAACAAATGGAAAATGTGTAAGTACTTGTGAGGCGCAGAGCAAACTAATAAAATTGTGGTGAAGAAAGAATGAACAACGTACACGAGTTAAGTAACAGAAGGATACAAATTATGCAGCTTTTTGTAGGCCTGTTGGTGCTAACAGATATGGATGAGGGGAGATGTATCAGAAGGATACAAATTTGATCCTACCAGTATTGGGAAGCAGGCCAAAGTTTTAGAGTATAATTGTGACAGCAGGAGTGATTGGTGTGTTCATTGTATATCAAACATAATTTTAATAAAAAAATATATAAAATGAAATTATGCAGCTCAAATATTACTTCTGTATTTGTTAGAAATAAAAAAAGTGAAATCGTGGCTTCCCAAACATGATTTATTTAATTTCATAATTTTTCTACAATTTATTTATTTTGATAATTTCTTTAAAATTTTATATTAAAATGATAAAGTTTCTCGTATATAATACCAAAAATATAAATGATTTTTTTTTAAGAACTACATATAAAATAGTTTAAACATGTTGTGTTAGAGGACTGTTTTGTCGGGAGTCTTTCTAAAGCTTCAAACATAAAGGTAGTGAAGGAGAGTTTTCTTATGGGAGGGTTCAACTTTGTGCGGCTAAGATACCTAGATCCGAAGTATGTCTTATTATCAAGTGATGTGGAGGGTTATGTAGAAAAGCTTATATGGAAAAAAATAAAGAATGATTGAACGACATTTCTGACTCTATAGTTCCTTGGTTTGAGTCTTTTGAGGTAGTGGATAAACTTGTGTGGGTTCACTGTAGAGGAATTCCTTTGAATTTCTGGAAGCAATCAATGCTTTGAGCTTGTAGTGTCTCTTGTTGGAACTTTCATTGAGGTGTACGAAGCAACAACTTCACGGAAGATTCTTGAATTTTTCAGACTTCGCATCAGAATGTCATTGGGAGCTTTGGCAAACCTGTTTAAAGTCGTAAGAATTAATGATGTTCTATGCAAGATTTTTTCCGAAGAAATGGCGGTTGTACAAACAGTCGCACTTGTAAATGAACTTACTTACAAAAATGTCACTGCATTTTTTACAAAAGCGTTTGAGCGCAAAGCCGCACTAAATAAACCGCACTTGTTTATACATTTTGTACTAGTGTTTGTTCTTTTATAAATCTGTAAAGTGTGTGGAAATCCTGTAAAATCAGAGGGTGTTCTGACTAAGGGTGTATTTTGCAAAGAGGGTGAGTGGTTATTGTTGTATCAAGATCACTTCTTTGTGGTTGTGTGAATTGTAATCTATGATTGGTTACTAGTGGAACCCAGTGGTTGTTCTGGAAACTAGATGTAGCTCAAGATTGAGTGAACCAATATAAATTGGTTGAGTAATCTAACTCTCTCTCTCACTGATTATAAACTGTTTGTTTTAATTTTGCTTTTGTTACTACCATAAACAACCGGTTAAAACAAAGTCTCAACCGATTGAAATTCTACAAACAGTTTCTTTTACATTGGTTGATTGTTTTCCTTGATTGCTTAATTTGTGATTTGTGATATATTCAATCTTTGCGAAAATCTTTTGATAAACAATTCACCCTCTCCCCATCTTATTTAAGCCATTATAATTCCAACAACTTCAGGGTGTTCCAACCCTTATACACAAAGTGACAAAAGCCAACCTGCTCAGCAAGTGTTCAATCAGGCTCTTCATACCTTTAAACCAAATCTCAAAAGAAAGGAATGACGAACCACTCCAAAACCCAACCCCTACTATCATGTCCGTGTTCAAACAATCAGTCTTTAGTCTAACCAATACACACAAAACAAACCCTACTATAACCAAAGAAACTACCTACACTATTACAAATCATAAGAAAAATAGATATTTGTTGTACAATATGTCAAAAGTTCATGCATAAAGATGCTTGGGATAGACAAGAATTATGGGTGACGACATGGTGCATTTTGTTTACTATAGGGTACAATTTTGTTCTAAAATTATTGATTTTGAAAACATTTCAGAGTTAATTATGTGTATGAAAAGTGTTGTGTTTAAAAAAAAAATGATATACTTTCCATATTTAGGTAGAAAAAGAAGTAAAAAATGTATTTTATACAACAGTTTCATTTGCATGTTTCATTTCTTATTTTTTTTTATTATAGGGATTATATGTACCACTTTCATTTTGAAGTTTTTAAATTTTGTTATGTAGTTTATAAAAAAAATTTATTTTCATATGTTGTTTTATTTAAGAAATTTGATTAATAAATTAAAATTAAAATATTAATAGAATGTAATTTGAAAAAAAAAACGCGAGTAAAGAAGACTATTGTTGATGTAAAACAAATACAAAACATTGTTAAAATATAATAAAAATGTTAAAACTTTTAGTTGTAGGTCTAATAACATGGTTATGTTGGAAACATAATGGACACATATCTGACGTGAAGGACCAATACGGGAGAAGGTGTGAAGCTGGGTGGAAGGTAATCCGTCAACACTAAGTTTGTAGGTAATTTTTGTATATTAGTGCAGCAATTGTTTTTTTCTAAGCAGATAGAGGAGACTGATCTTTTTGTCTTTGTGTAATTTTGATTTGTTAGTTGATGGCCCAACATATTATTGGTTAAAAGTCATTGTTATTGAAAATTCAAGAATTATTATATAAACGGTCTTATATAAATTTAAGAAGAAAATTCCTTTTTATCTTGTTTACTTTAAAAGTCGGTGTTCTCACTGCAAGAAAATCATGAAATAGAAATTAATTTTTAGAAACCAAAATAATTAGTTGCAATAGTAAATAAATTAGAGACCATTTTAAAAATTAAACAAAATTTTAGTTTCTAAATTAGTTTCTATTATTGTTAAATAATTCTTAAATTGGTATCTAATTAGCAACCAAGGTTTTAGAAACCAAATTTAGAAACTAAATAATTGGTAGTTAAAACATTGGTTGCTCTAAATAATTGGTAGTTAAAACATTGGTTGCTAATTAGATACCAATTTAGAAACTATTTAACAATAATAGAAACTAATTTAGAAACTTATTTTTTTTATTTTGTTTTTAAAAAGTACTTCAATAGATGAGAAAAAAAATATAAACTATCATTGACATCGACTCTTTTTTTTTATCAGCAATAAAAAATAAATAAATGGAAACCACTTCAGGTGGTCCAACCCTTTTACAAGAACACAGAGAATCCAACTCCTAACTTGGCACGCAAAACCGTTAGACAAAGGACCAACCAAATCAAGCGATAACTAGCTTTACTGAATCAGTCGTATACAGGTCAAAGGATCCATAACCCAACAGGGTAGAAAAAATAAACTTCGCAAGACTTTGCAGCAATCCAAGACCTAACATTTACTTGTGCTGAGGCAAAAACTTCTAACACATCTACCATCGTTCCATTAAACCATGTGAGACTATATTAACAATATTGACACTCTTAAAATATTTTATTTAATTAATTAATTTTTTTTTATAAAAAATATATAAACTATCATTATTGACAAACAACCAATAGAAAAATGCGAGGATTGAAATTTAAATGGACCTCGTAAGCATGAAGTACGACACTTATGGAGTAGGAGTAGACAAAAACACACATACGTGGTCCAAATCAATATGTTCCCATTCACGTTTTAATTATTTTTTTTATAGTTTTAGTGCAAAGCGTTTATATAATTTCTCAAATATGCATTATTGTGATACTATGTGGCTCACTTTTTATTCATTAAAAAATTTCTAATGCAAATAATCTTGTAATTACTTTTTATAGAATTTCAAAAAAATAATTTATGCTTATTTAGAATAATTAAAGTTACTTTTCGAAAAAAGTCATTTTATGATAAGTTACTCAAACTAGCTTCTCATTTTAATTAGACTTTAAATTCTTTTAAAAAAATTATTATTTAAAAACCTTAATAAAATTTATAAAAACTTTTAGTATGACAAAGTGTAACGATCAGGAACATTACGTGAAGCAAAATCATTAATTCATAATTGTCATAGTGATAAATTTTCATTTTAAAATTGATAATGGAAAGTGGTATCATCCACAGGATAACATATTTACCTTATATTTTTTTTGGTTGTTATTAAAGAATACATATGTGTAACATTAACACGCTAGAAGACACGGTTTAGCCCAAAACAAAATTCAAACGAGATAAATCTGTATACTAAAATTATTTTATATAAAAAATTAATATAATAAAATAAAGTTGAGAAAATTCAGGACATTTTTCAATGCATGAAAAACTTACAGTCCTGCAAAATAACTCAACAAATAATCGAAATTTTTTATTGATAAACTACTATTAAATAGAAATAGACAAAAATAATTAATTGTTGTATTTACTAAATTATATTTTTTTTTTGAGATTACAAAAATTATTAATATTTAAATTAGTTTTTGTTATTGATAAATAATTTTTTAATTGATATCTAATTATCTAAATTAGTTAATATATCAACTAATTATTTTTTATTTTTAAAATTAATTTTTATTTAATTATTTCTTTAAAAATAATAATTTTTTTATATTTAAAATTATTTTTTATTTAATTATTTTTCTAGAAATCATAAATTATTATGATATTATTTTATCAACAAAGAATAAAAAATGGACATTTCTGAAGTGGCTTTAACCCTTATACAACTGTATGCAACCTCTCTCTCTTGCTTTCATATTCATAGACACGGCAAACTACTGCCAAAAACAAAAAAGAACATAGCATTTGATAAAGTTTACTTCCCGCAGATTATGCAACAGGCTCCTGCATAATGCAGTATACACCAACACCACTTAAGAATGCCTTTGCAACTAGAAAAATGAAAAGGTTCATGGTTGGCATGCAACAATACATCCATAGCTTGTCCGGTTGATATGCGGATGTAGTACCTTGTCAATGGCTTGGTGTACACATCATCAACACAAGAAGAGTGAGGTTATGATGGTAAGAACATAGCACCATAGATAGTGGCTCTTATCCATTCAATATGAGCATGCCACCATATGGTTCCTCCAAAGAAAAATCAATTTCATTCCAGGTTGGATGGGGCCTGAGTGATGTATGATGGCCATCTGTTCTTGGATTCCTTGGCTGCTTCAGTCCATGCCAGCGCATAGTTGCCCCCGTTGTAATCATCAATGTAGATTGTGTCTCCATGCTAGTTGCTCCTTCATTCTCCCTATGCTCCAAGATATGCTTGGATCCAAGCTGGTGCTTATACTGAACAGGGTAATCATTAAGGTTGTTGTGTGTATGAGTTTGATTGCATGTAAGATGAATTCTCCCAAATAATTCAAACTGCTCCCTTTACATTACCATATATTCCATCTTCCTTCCACTTCCACTCCAGCTCCATAACATAATTCTAAACAACTGCATAATAACACTTCCAGTCTTGATCTACATCACACCTTTACTCCATTCTTCCCAAGTTTCATTCAGGTCCAGCAACTGCAAAAACAACTCCCTCTCGTGCCCAAAATAGAACAAAACTGTTTCAGTGCTACGTAATGTTGGATGCTGCCACCATGAATTGAATATTGTGTTGTCTAACCTATCATCTGCATCACAACACACACTAATTAATTATAGCAACATCTATTTATACTCCTATCTATACAAAACATCATAACTCACAAATCAAACTCATGTTAACGATTGAATTCAAAATTAAGGGGGTATAACACCTAATTAGAATAAAAAAATTGAAATTTATTTATTCTTCTCCTCATCCAATTCTACGCTTGTAGTTGAGCCAGACTTACAATTTCCTCTACATTCACCTTCCCTTCTTTAAAAATCACTCCGTTTCTATGGTTCCAAATGCTCCATACAACCACTACCCACACCCCTTTTTCAAGCTCAGTTCCTTTTTGCATTAAACTGAAATAATACAAACAGATGCAAATGATGTTTCATATCATGGTGATATGCAGATTGTATCTCTACCCATTCAGACACCTTTGACCATACCTTGAAAGATACCATGCATACCCCAAAGGGATGACTTACTGTTTTCTCTTCCTGGTTACATAAAAGGCATAAGATTGATGTTAATGTTATCTTTCTTCTTCGAAAATTATCTCTTGTTGGTACTCTTCCTTTGAGAATCCTCCATGCCAAAGTTAAACCATTAGGTATGACTTTGATATCTTGATTTATACGAGAATTCAAACTAAAAAAAAAACATAACAGCTAAAATCCGTATATAGCATTATCTACGAATTATCACTACCAAAATCCATATGTAATGTATTTTATTATTTAATTATTATTTACCAATATTATTACACTAATGTCTATTTTTAGGATTATTATTGACAATTATTTATATGCAATTACAATTCTCTATAGTAGTTGTTTTAATATTATGTCAATTGTTCAGTTCCACCCTACAATAGTGCTAGCATCATGGCATTTATTCCATTTGATCCTATGCTAAAAGCGATTTTGTGTGAACTTTTGACTGTTTGTGTCTCTTTAGCACCCATACTATTTCTCTTGTTTCTTGTAGTGAAGATAATGCTTTAATTTTTCAAAATTTCTTATATACACACATAAAGTGTATACTCTTTTTTCCATATCTATTTGTCTTTCATTTTTATCTTCACATTTGAATATCATTTATGTCATTGATTAAGTTTTCATACAATGCAACTTCCCACTCCAGAGCCCCCCTTCTCCATCTCCATTGAAGGTCCATTTCCACATATTATTTTCTCAATATAAATTGATAAATAATTGTTAGTGGAGCTTTACAACATCATATTTTTTAGAAGGAGAATGGGATGGGCTTGTGTCATTTTAGCCAATCTGTTTTCTGTTTTAGCTTTTTAATACTGGTGTGTAGAATTTTATGTAGCTTGTATAAAGGTTTTGAAACCTCTCTTTAATTTAATTTTATTCTTTGTTAATAAAAAAATAGTTGTTGATCAATTAATTACACCATGCTATTCCTACAACTTAAATGATGTAAAGTTTTAATTCCAAGTCGAAGAAGTGAATTAATCAATTGCTAATAGCATATTATTGTGTTATTAATGAATTAGTTAGTTGATAAAATATTTTAGTATTCAGTTAAAAATAATAGTTCCTAGAATTATGGAACATGATTTTTATTTAATTTTTTTTTTATTAATAAAGAATGAAATTAAATTAAGAAGTATAAAAAAAGGTATCCCAACCCTTTACACAAACCCAACTATGTTTTAGGACCTAAAAAAAACACCCCAAAACAGGAAGAAATAATGATTTTTATTTAGTTATTTCAATATATTTAAATCCAAGTCATATTCGAAAAAATTTGAACAATTCCGCAGTGTAATAATGTTATATTTAACATCTCGTCACAAAAGTTAGAAGGTATTCATAATATTAGTATTTGAGATAAACAATACAAGTTCATAGTTAAATGAATGCTATTGTAACAATAACTTTAATAAGTACTAACTTTATTATTGTGTGTTAAAAACATGGACTAATTAGAAAAATTCAAACAAATTTTTATTTATTACATATACATTCATTTATTTCTTCCCTTTGTGATTTATTTGAATCAATTAACTATTGCTTCATTTTAAAATATCAGCGTCTATATAAATTAAATATGGATTTAATTTAGAGTTGGTATAGCTGTGGTGGTAATCTTGGGTGAGCAACTGCCAAAAGTGGTTGTGCAAGAAGGATATCATGGTCTGACTCAGAGAGGTTGATGGTTGAAACATTGGGTGGTGCAGTCCAAGTGAAGCCATGGAGCAGTCTAGCAAATAACATCACTGTCATTGTGGTTCCAAGCATCACTCCGGGACACCCACGCCTTCCTGTGCTAAATGATATCAACTTCAAATTTGGTTCCGTCAAAACCACATCATCTCCATCACT
>Ga0123342_1010074_pt1 | contig 10980 bp, 6 predicted proteins | sample Turbeawhitnodule_FD_89960 | JGI IMG/M metagenome (GOLD analysis project Ga0123342, IMG submission 89960) | Root nodule microbial communities of legume samples collected from Mexico - Turtle bean Mexico white nodule | ecosystem: Host-associated > Plants > Roots > Nodule | place: Mexico: Nepantla... | reverse complement strand
TAGTTTTTTAAAATAAAAATGAATTATTATTATTATTAATAGTAGTAGTAAAATAAACAATTATATTTAGCGACCAAAAGAAATTCGGTGGCTAAAAAATAAACGTATTTGGTGGCTGATTCAATGGTAAAAATAAACAATTATATCTAGCGACCGAAACAAAATCGGTGGCTAAAACATAAATAAATTTGGTGGCTGATTCGGTGGCAAAAATAAACATTTATATTTAACGACCAAAAGAAAATCGGTGGCTAAAAAGTAAACATAATCGGTGGCTAATTCGGTTGCAGAAAAAAAGCAATAAAATTTAGCGACCGAAATAAAATTGGTGGCTAAAAAATAAACATATTCGGTCGTTAATTCGGTTGCAGATATATTTTTCCCAATTTATTCGAAACAACCACCACTTTAGCGACCAATGGTTTTGTCACTCTCATGTTCGGTCGCGGATTCGGTGATTAAATTGTTATTTCCTTGTAGTGGTTTCCTCACTCATCAACAATAGTTTAAAGTATGTAAGGTAATTTATTACACCTACACCACAAAGTATAGTGTAAGGAGTTCTTCAGTTTCCTCCCATCATCTGATATTTTAATTTACTTAATTTATAATATTAATGAAGTCAAGAATCTTTATTCAATCATGAGTACCTATACTTAAACATTACAACCACAACAAGATTTGATTATCATATATTTTTCAATTAATCCATACTACACAACACATACCTCCTTATATATATTATGTGTGTGTATTATTTACAACTTAAATAAATCCAAATCAATTTAATATACCTTTTACGAAACAATTCACCTCATTTAACAAAACACAATTTAGAGCATAGAGGGACATGTCACATGAGCCTCCAATATGACGCTTGAGTATAATTGTTTATAAAGGAAAACAAATTGGTATGATTTCTCCCTTACTCAAGTGTTAAAATATTAATTAAGTGATTATGCTTAACACTTTCGTGATATTTTAGTGCCTAAGTGATACACATCTCACTAATGGAAAATCATGATTCTATGACAACATATTATGATGATTATAACCACCAATCATAAAAAGTAATGTAGTGGTATTTTTGTAATAAATTACAAATTTATTATGATGGTTGGAAGCAAAAACGACATAGTAAGTTGTTGTTATGTCACTTAACCTATGTTTGCTTTTGGGGGTGGCACTGTAGCCGCAGATAGATTGTTGGTGCCACCCCGTTTGTTTCTATTGAAGGGTGAGATTGACAGTGTGAGTGAAGGGAAAGTAGAGAGTGTTTTTGTTGCTCTCAAGAGTGAAGAGAAAGTGGGGGAGATTAAGAAGAAAACCACGTAGGATAGTGTCATTACATTGTTACCCTTGCTTTTTGCTATCTTTCATGTGAGCCTGCATGCCATGCACAACACCACAACAACGAACAATGAGCTTGAATGGCAGCTTAAAATTATAATTCATTATTTCTTTCAATTTTACATTTCTTTTATTTATAAATGAATCTTAAAATTATTTTAATTAACTAAAATATGCAAAAAAGATTAATCATGATTTATTCTTCTTTTATATACAAGGGTAAATTTGTAATCTTACAAATTTTACTATTCAAAATAATTTATAATATTCTTACAACCATCACATCACTCACAAATTTCAATAAACTTTCCTCACACATCCACTCTAACATACCCTAATCCAAACAACCTCAACTTTCTTCACACTTCCACTCCCCCACACACTCTAATCCAAATAAAGCCTTATAGTTTTAACCGATATAATAATAATAATTTTGGAATTTATCAATTTCCATTTTTCTCCCTCACGCTGGTGTTCTATGTAACTTTGTTCATTTCTCATTCTTACCCTACATGTGCTCTCCTTGGACATACTTCTCATTCTCACTCTACTTCGTCTTCTTCAATACTGGTTCGTCCTTGCCACCTCTGTCGAGGTTGTTGCATCCCCCAACTTTAACAAATTCTTCAATGTCTCCGCCCTAATCAACGCCCACACACCTCTAAACCCTCTCATACCTCTTCCCGCTCCAACATCTTTAAGCGCTTCGGGATCCTCAACGAGAATGGCGCCATGTCTGACGAGTTCGAGATTGGGGACTTCGAGGAGGGCAAACCAGAGGAGCATATGTGCTTTTATATGCAAGGTAACCCAACTTTTTTTCCTAAGTCTGGTGAATCGAACTAGCCAATTTTTAAGACAGTGACTTCAATAATCCTTTTAACTACATTTTTCTCTTGTTGGCTTCTCTAATTAGCTGATCAATATATTCACTCAATCTTTTATTTTTATGCATAGTAGCCTTGAATCTTGACCTACTGTCTTCCATCTTCTATGTAATTCATTGTGCACACAGATGAAATATTCTCGAACTCAATATTAATGGAGCTGAATCAATGACTTATATTTGCAGAACTTTTAATCACTAAAAATTATGGGGATAGTTTTTGTTTAACTGGTCGTTGTCCATATCCCAAAGACCGTACACAACATTTTGTTTCATTAAGATTAGTATTAGTTATTGTTTTCATTTTTCTGTACAACAAATTGTTAGGTCAACCTTTTCCTATAACCCAATTAGTATTTATATATTTTTGTTTGTATCTTTTAGCCACATAAAATGTTTCATGTATTATTAAAAGTAACTCCGGGGGAAATGATGAAGTTACTTTAACATGTATTGTACTGTGTCAGGTTCGAAAAAGGTATACAAATTGGTTATAAGTACATAATTTTTTGTGTTCATTATACATAAGAGATTAATCCTATACCTATTTCTTTACTTTAATTTCACAGTTTTATTGTGTGATATTTATTGTTCATATTATACAAAAGACAACACTAAATTATGATTCTTGTAGTCTAGAGGATTTTTTAATCTTATAATTTTTGTTGAAAAACACAAGAAATTGAGATATTTGATTCTTTTATTTGTGTAATTTAAACATTTAAATAAAATTTCCCATTAATATAATTACATTTTGAGATATTTAATGCGAGACAGTAACTTTCAAACAATATTGCTCATATCATTTGTAAATCTACATGAAAAATGGAATGCTAAAGTTATTTATGGAGATATTGATAACTAACTACGTACTATGTGTAACTAATGTAAATTATAATATTATCTTATGAGATTTTCTAAAAGCATACTCAAGGTCTCTTTTTAAGTATTTATTATTAATAATTATGTTAGAATTAATAAATAATTTTGTATAACTTGAACATATTAATTTTAAGGAAGAATTATAATTATTTATGTGTTAGATTGTTATGATTTTTTTTTTAAAATATTTGCTTGAGACCGATGTTTATTCCGTGGGGTATATTATGCAAATAGGAAAATGAATATATATAAAAAAATATATATACTTTTTATGATGTTTATTACTAAATTTGCCATAAAAATATTATTATATATGATTGATTTGTCTTTAACCATCATAGAAAGTAAAATATTTTATGAAGATTAAAATATTATTTGTCATAGAAAATAATTTATTTTATGATGGTTAAAATGTTATATATCATAAAAAGTAATGTTTTAATATGTTTTATATGACAGTTCTTTTAGATTTGACATGAATTTTCTATGACGGTTATACAATCATCATAGAAAGTATTTATTTTAACTGTTATAAAAAGTATTTTTTTTTCACTAGTGTCTTAAGGAAACAAAATTAATACAATTTCTCTTTCATTCAAATTATAAGTCATAACTTGAGCAATGAGTAACACTAATACATACACAATTTTTAACAATGATTAAAAATAGACTTTTAACTATACTTTTAGACCATATATTAATGAAGACATCATTATAAACTAAGGTATTTGATGATGGTTGCACCATGAATCAATGTTGTATCTTTCATATTTTATTTTATTTTATTTTAAAAAGGTTTTGAGTATTCACAAAAAAAAAATGATATAGAATGACAATTATAGTAAGATTCATCCTTGTATGTGTATTTTTTTAATATTTTGTCTATTTTAATAGATATCTTTAACTTGTACTTAATTTAATACCAAAACAAATCATTCATACAAAATTATGTACAACTTATCATACATCAGAAACACAATTATTAAGAGGTCCAACACCATTTTGAATCAATATATAATGAATATATAAATTAATAAAAACATAAATAAAGTTTTAAAGCAAAATTAAAAGTGTTGTAAAAACTAAATTCTATAAAAACTATACTCCTCTTTCATCTCCACATGCTTCTAACGTATTCTAGTGTTTCTGAGTCTAATGATTGTGACTTACAAGAAACTAAATTGTACAACAAGTATAACTTAATAAAAATGGACTCACTCGTGTGTATATGAAGTAAAATAAATACGTTTCCCCCTTTTGACCATGGTATTGATGATATACGTAAGTATTTATGTTTTTTTATTATCCATTAGGTGAATGAGTTAAGAGTTCATAAACACATATTGTCATGTTTCCTTTATTAAAATTGGTGAGATGAAATAAATCACAATGAAGTATGTACTTGAAGATCAATACAAAATGCAATCACCAAAATTTCCTGAAATATATCAAATGTAGGTTAAAATATGCATACTAATGAACTATTAAAAAGTTATTCATCTTCTCAAATTGTTCATATGGACAATTCAAGATTCAATACAATGATTATCAGTACTACATTCTCTTATTTTTATATAAATCAAATCATAAGGACAATCCAAATTGGATATGTAATACAAAAATACTTTATTAAATTTTAAATAAAAAGTAATATTAATTCCATGAACACAAATCTACCAAAGTTTTGACAACAAAATGGTTGAAATACGAATTTCCCAAAATATAAATAATACAATTTGTCATGAGTGGAAGACATTTTAACACAATACCAACACAGTCAACACACAAAAAAGTAAACTTAACAACCTAAATTTCTTAAATAATAAAATTAAAAAAATAATTAAATTTTCAACATAACTTAATAACTTAATATTCAAAATTCTTTATAACAATTCAAAAATCTAATCTAAACACAATAAATATAATTTAATTTTTAAAGCATATCATGAAATGAGGAGCACAACATAGGAGAAAATAACTAACAATGATGTTAACAAACACGAAAGCAAGCCAAAGGGTTGGAACAACGAAAAAATTCAGGAACACAAATGAGCATCAATGATGGAAGTAGTGTGCAATGAAGAAGAAGAAATTGCACAAGCACATTGAAAAATAGTGTGATTTGACATAAAAAAACATATGACAATAATTATACATGTAATCATTATCATTTTGAACTTTTGACAGAGGAGTCTCCATCCAATCATTGTCATTTATAACTTTTGACAAAAATTTTGCTCTCAACTATCATTGTTTCTAACTTTTAGCAATGGTTATACAATAATTATCATCAAAAGATGTTGTAAAATATGTATTTGATACTAGTGCAAGATAAAAACATTATATTAAACTACAAGTTAGAAATTATTCCTACAACGATTATCTTATTTCAGTTAATAATTCCAACTTCTTAAAGTTTCTCGAAGTGGAAACTTTTTTTCATTAATATCTCTTTAATGATTTGTTTGGATTATGGATGAGATTTGAGGAAGTAAAAAAATATTGATTTAAGGAGAAAATGAGGTTGTTTTGAATTAAGGTAGATAGAGTGGAAAGTGAAGGAAAAATGTATGAAAGTTTGTGAGTGATGTAATTAATGTGATTCAAAGTGTATTTTTTTAATTGATAAAAAGTAATTACAAATTTATCCTTATTTTTAAAAATAATTAAAAAAGAAATATGATTTATTTATTTCTAACTAAAACGTTGTTGTCAGTACCGTGTAAGAATGACTTAGGAAAAAATACAAATTATATCAAATTGTCATAACATATAAAATTGTCAGAAAATTTATGTTTCAATTAAAAATAAAAATTTTAATTGCATAATTGTAAAAGATGTCTTTGAAAACTTGGAAGTACCGTACTTCTTAATAAGTTAAAATAAAATTGATTCAGAAAGTGTGTGCGTAACAAATAGTAAACAAAACACCCTACAATATATAATATGAATAGAAAAATCTAATATTCAAATAATGTTCTAGAAAATAATAACCTATTGTTCCCGTACGCCAATATAGTCCCACATCACTTAGGAGTCGAGACCAAGGACCCCTCAGCTAGGCGGGAATCCACTTCCCTTAGACCTCGACTGGGGGGCTTGTACCTCGAATGCGGTGATTGACCTTAGCGATGCTGTCCAAAAAAGTTGAGGTTGAAAGGGAAGAGGGAGTATATAAACTGCCCTTGGCCTCGACTCCTGAGCAATGTGGGACTATATTGGCATACGAGAACAAGCCCCCCAGTTGAGGTCTAAGGGAAGTGAATTCCCTCTAGCTGAGGGGCTAAAGAGCCTCTCGGGCCCACGGTGGGCACCAATGTTCCGACCTCTAGTCTGTTGGACAACATCGCTAGAGTCAATCACCACATTCGAGGTATTGTTCGCTTTGGAAGTCGGTGCTCCGTCACGGTTTTGTCCTTAAAAGGCGCCTCGGTGGATTGAGGGAGGAGGGAGTATATAAATTGCTCTTAGCCTCGACTCCTAAACGATATAGGACTATATTGGCGTACGAGAACAACTATCATACAACCAAATACCTATAATTTAAAAGAGACACAAAAGTTATAAAATCCATGTTGCAACTCCTTAATTCTTTCATGAATCCGATTAATATGTGTGTTGATATTCAAGTTTATGTTTCTTATACTTTCTTGCAACACCCTGAATATAAAATATAATTCCCATTACAATCAAATATCTTAGTTAAAAAAATATAAATTATCTGAAATTATCGATATATAAATAAATAAAATAAAATAAAAAATATTTATATTAAATTTAAATAATAATATTATTTTTATATTTACTTTTTATAATAATAAATAATAATTATATTAATTTAATTTTTAATATAAATAATTATATTTATTTTATTATTATAATTATATTTTTATTATTAACTGTTATTATTTACTTATATTAATAATATTATTAAATATTTTTATTATATACATTTATATAATATTAAATATTTTTTTAATACCGTTTTAATTATATTATATAATTGATTAATAATATTATGAGTTACAAATGAATGTACAGTGGAACCGATTTTATGTTAAAAAGTAAAGTATAATCAACTATATGTTATAATATAACGTATAATTGATTATTTGTTTTTTTTTTAAATTTATATGTTTTTTTATGTGAGTGAAGATGTGAAATAATTTATTTTTTTAAAATTTCTGTTACATTTATTCTACAAATATTTAGAATTAGATACAAAAACATTTTTCTCAAATCCGTCGTATCCCTCAAAAAATAAACAAAGTGTACCACGCAAACATCTTTCCGTCAAAATTTTCATTTCATCTAGAAACAAATATCATATAACTGTATGAACGGGAATGAATTATACTTGAGAGAAACTTCTAATTCAACACTAAGTTTTTAGAATAAATTATTCAATTAAAAGTTATTAATAATTCATATAATTTAATCTCTCCCCCCTCTCTTTACATATATTTTTTGCAAACATTTTTTTTTATATTAACAAATTATAACTATGATTAATTTTAAAATAATTTACGTGTACCTTTTTGTTAAGATACTCCTTTTAAAAATACACGTAAGTGTCACATGCACATGTAAACTAAAATTATGTGTAGAGAATCTACGTAACCGGTGATTTTAATACTAATATCATTAATTACTCTCTGTTTTTCTTTTTCTTTTTTAATATGTTATAGTTTATCATCAAATTAGTAAAGGAGTTCAGTTAAACAAATATATTATCATGTTAGTACCCATGTGACCAAATGCATTATCAAGTTTAAATTTTCTTCTATTCCCACTTTTATTCTTTTCATTTTAATAAAAAATACATTTATTCTTGTTCATAGCAGCAAATAACAAATTAACCATTCCATTATTCGGACGTCAAATCATTTAAAAAAGACAAACTTAGGGTGAAGAAATATAAAATTCATTATTTTAATATATTAAGTAATCTTACATTACTTAAAAATTGAAATTAAAAATAATTAAAATACATCTTCCTTTCATATTAATATATCTTTTTCGTGATGAAACTTTTAATGTATTTGAAAAGTCTTACAAGCCAAAATGGGAAGGATTTGCAAATGATAACAAGAACAAAATGAATGAAAAAACTTATTTAACACATGATACAAGATCCAAAGTTTAGTTCTTTGAATTGACCACAAGTGTCCTTTGATTTGAGCATGAACAACTTCATAATCTATTATCAATTCTAACTAAGGACCCCACTAGTTCCCCCACTCGTGTGGTGAACACATGGAGATGATTAAAATCAACACACATCAATTTAATTATCACCACTTTCATGAATTTCAGTTTCAATAATTGTGTTTTGAACCACAACATGTCACCAAAACAAGAGACAACATAGCTTAAGTAGAATTGTCTATGTGCCTAAGAAACCATAGCCAAAGAAAAACTATATAAAAGATATTTCTTAAAAGACTTTAAACTAAAAGGGGTCAAAGAAGGAGCATGGACCAGATCAATAATGGCATCAAAAAATCATCTTTTTTTTTTTTCACTTTCTTAGTCAAATTATATATGCAACTAGTGGCTCTAGGTTCCTCTAATGATCACTTGTAGTTATGCTTCAATTGCATGTAAGAGCCATTTTCCACTCATGGGGTTTCTTATTCTTCTAGAACTGTTATGTGTTTGTTAATTATGCATAAAGTAAGTGGAAATCAAAGAGTCATATTTGTGTGGACATATATGAAAACTTTCACTACTAAAATATTATTAAATCAAAATTAATTTTAAAGATAAAAATAATTAATTATTATATTTATTAAATTAAATATTATTTTAAAGATTAAAAAATTATTAATATTTAAAATAATTTTTTTATTAATAAATAATTTTTAAATTAATATTTAATTAGTTATATAGATTTTATCTATCAATTATTTAGATTTTAAAGTTGGTAGTTAAATTTTAGTACTTAATTAGATATTAATTTAAAAACTATTTATCAATAATAAAAAATATGTTAGATATTAATAATTTTTTTTAATTTTTAAATAATATTTAACTTATTTCAATATAATAATTAATTATTTTTATTTCTAAAATTAATACTTATTTAATGTTTTCTCGTAACAATGATACTTTTAAAAAAAAATGCAATAAAGTGTCAAAAACCAATCTGACCAAAAGTAACACTCATGAGCTAGTTAAAAAGGCGTTTTCAATTTATATAAAGCAAGAGAATTAGGCATTTTTTTATGTACAGAGGATTTTCTTGAGCCTAGTTAAAGTCATCGTCGTGCTTAAAGATAATTAGGTTTATGAACTTTCTGCAACGAGTTAAAGTCATGCATACTAGCATTGTATTGGATCAAATAAAGTCTTGATTCAAAGCTTGGAAAAAATTAAAAAGAAAAACAAGACTTCTCCAAAACTATATGTAAATTAGATTTATAGCCAGAAATTTAGTATCCATATAAAAATAACATAATTTGCGTTTATAGTAAGAAAAAATCATGTACTACTTGATTGTAAGTGTGTTTAGATGAAATTTTCCAAGCAACTTTTAGAATTTTATTCCCCACCATTTGGATAAGCTTCAAGATTTACAGGCTTACTCTGTTTGAAAATCTGATCGGGTAGAAATGTTCCTTAACTCCTTAACTCCTCTGCTACAGCGTGGTATGATCAGATTTTAAAATAGATGAGGTATGAAGTGAGAAATTAAGAGAGAAGGGAGAGGAGAGAAGTTGGTAGAGAGAGAAAGTGGTTTGGAAGAATGAAGAAGAAAGGAATAGTGTGGGCACGCTGTTTCTGCTTTTTTTTTTTTAAAAAAAAGTGCCGTTACATTATCTCCAACTACAAAAATTTTCGTCCTCGAAAATGAACTTACCAAGAAAGAGATTAGGGTATGATGCTCGTATCACCTCTTCAATTTCCCAAGTGGAGTCTCCAGAGATGAGATCCCACAATACTTTCACCATGAGAATACTTCTTCCACGAAGTTGTTTCACTTGTGAATCTAAAATTCTGATTGGCTTCACTTCAAATGACAGATTTTCTTTCACTTGGACGGAATCAGACTCTAGAATGTGGCTAGGGTCAGATACATACTTTCTTAGTTGGGATACATGGAAAATATTGTGAATGTTAGCTAAAGAAGGAGGCAAAGCAATTTCATAAGCCACAGGGCCTATTTTTCGGAGAATTTGGTAAGGTCCTATGAACTTAGGAGTCAATTTCTTGGATTTGAGTGCTCTTCCTACACCAGTGAACGGTGTAACTCTAAAAAAACATGCTCGCCCGCAGAGAATTCTAAAGGTCTTCTTCTTTGATCTGCATAAGATTTTTGCATGCTGAGAGATGTTTTCAATCTTTCCTGAATCATTTGGACTTTCTCATTGGTTTGTTGTATTAATTTTGGTCCAATTAACACCCTCTCACCATCCTGAAACCAGCACAAAGGTGTCCTGCACTTTCTTCCGTATAATGCCTCGAAAGGAGCCATTCCTATGCTAGCTTGGTAACTGTTATTGTAAGTGAACTCCACCAAAGGTAGAATTTCATCCCAACTGCCCAAATGATCTAACACACAAGTCCTAAGCAAATCCTCTAAGGACTGGATAGTTCTCTCTGATTGTCCATCAGACTGAGGATGATATGCGGAACTAAGTCTGAGTTTAGTCCCCAAAGCTTCTTGAAGCGTTTGCCAGAATCTGAAGGTGAATCTGGGATCTCTATCTGAAACTATGCTGGAGGGTACACCATGTAATCTGACTATTTCATCTATGTAAATCTGGGCCAACTTCCGCATAGAGATTCTCAAGTCTATAGGTAGGAAGTGTGTCGTCTTTGTCAACCTGTCCACTATGACCCAAACAGAGTCATGCTTC
>Ga0123342_1010073_pt1 | contig 10981 bp, 8 predicted proteins | sample Turbeawhitnodule_FD_89960 | JGI IMG/M metagenome (GOLD analysis project Ga0123342, IMG submission 89960) | Root nodule microbial communities of legume samples collected from Mexico - Turtle bean Mexico white nodule | ecosystem: Host-associated > Plants > Roots > Nodule | place: Mexico: Nepantla... | reverse complement strand
TGGCGGAGCAGGGACAGACCAGCGAAGACCAAATATGAAGCAGCAAATACAATGGAACAGTAACCTAAAATGCCAATGCGCCAACGAAGTAAGGAACGAAAATGCCAATGCCAACGAAGTAAGAAACGAAAATGAATGAATGAACGAAACTTACAATGGTGAAAAGGAAGGAAAATGCATAGAGGACGCGAGCGCAAGAACAGTGGAAACGAAGGCCAGAGCGGAGAAGAAAGTGAAAGTCTGAAACTGGAGTGGCGCCTTCAAATTTTTAGGGTAAAAAGCATTTACAAATGCGGTTCTAGAGTAAAACCACATTTGTAAATCATTGGCATTGATTTACAAATGCGATTTTACTCTAGAACTGCATTTGTAAATCAAATTAATTTCAAAAATGCCACCGCGTTTTTACAAATGCGTATAATCGCAAACCCGCACTTAATAAGGAGTATTCTTTTAATCTTTTTGCACTAGTGCCAAATGAAAATTCAATTATTCAAGTCAAAGAAACACATTGACAAGTTCAGATATATATAGTACAAAAGGAAATAGAATTCAACTGCTCAACGAGGACATGATAATTTGTATGAATATAGTTGACAAATAAGAATTTTGCTTCTTCAAAAGATATAAGACATCAAAAAATAGACAAATGATGAGAATACATAGGAGAGAGTGTGGCCACTGACCAAGCCCAGCCTAACAGACAAATGACTAGGAACATGACTTAAGACACAGGGCTAGGTCAGGATCATCTAGTCAATGCCTCAGCACCTAGCCTTCCACAGAGGATCACGAGGAGTTGAGCATAGGCTTTGGGAGTTGAGCATCAACTAGTATCTTTGTTTTTAATTTCAGTAGAATAGGGTGCCTTTAGCATAATAGGGGGGAGTGTGTTTAACACCTTAGCTTGTTTTGACATAGATTCTATAAGCATAGGCATATAGGGACGACATTGACTTGATCAATACCCTAGCTGCACCTTTCTTTTGTATTTCTCATCCTATCCTTGTTTCTTGTTTTCCAAGGCACCCTCACCTATAAATAGGGTGCCATACTCCTTGTATTTCACATGTTGAATTTGAATAGAAAAGTTACTCTGCACAAATTGTATGAGGTGTTTGTGAGGCTTGTTTCCTCTTCGCATTAGGTCTCATCTTGAGTGATTGGAGAGCTCTCAAGTGGCGGTCATCAACACTTATCTTAGAGGAAAACCACACTCCAAGTGGCGTGACCAACTCTCTTCCACTACATAAGCATTTCCTTCCTTTATCTCTTCCATTTTTCCATTACTCCATTTGTCTTTGTGTTCTTATGTTCTTATTTTCCTCCATTGTCAATTTGGTTTCCATCATGCTTTTATGTTTCCTTCCATGTTCATTTAATTTTCTCCCTTCATCATCAATCACCATATACTTGTATTTTTCCTCTGCCGTCTAGTAGTGAACCTTCACACTTACTTAACCACTTGGTTAAGTTCATGTCCATTGGGGATCTTCTTTGGGTTCTCACCATATAATTGATAAAATTCTCAATCCTAAGCAAAATTTCATATCTAAAATGGATAAATCTAAAATCAACTCACATCATGTGGTATTAGAGCTTTGGTTTTTTGAGCATATTTGCTTTGAGTTGATTTGGCACTTTACTTTTCTTGCACATTTAAATTCTTGCCTTTACATTCAATAAAATTTAAATTCAGCCTTTACTTTCTTGCATTTTCAATTCGGCATTCTCTTTATTCAATAGCTTTCAATTCGTTTTTGAATGTTATTTTGTGTCCAATTTTTGTTCTTACCTCTTTTTTGTTTGAGCCTTATGTTCTTAGTGTTTCTAGAAGTCCTTAATTGCTTCTACTTGCTTTTAATTGTGAAGGTACAAAAGTAACTAGAATTTGTTTGAGTAGAAGTGGATTTAAGTTCCAAACATAGTTTTCAAGTGTTCATTTAATTTGAATCCCAAACTTTTTGTGATAATGGAGGTAAATGAAAATATGCATGACAAAAAATTATAGACATCTTATTTCCATAAACCAAAAAAAAGTATAAAAAAAAGGAAGAGAAGTTGCGCAAATTGTTTGTTCCAATCTTTTTAAGAGCAACATTTCCAAAAAATAGTGGATTCATTTTATTTGGAAAATTGATTTCAACCTTATGAAATTTTTATCCTTTTGCTTTGACAATTTTTAAAGAAAAGAAAACTTCATTGTTAAAGGTTTAGTAAGTGTCTTAGAGTCTTTTTGTGTGCTTTTCTTGCTTGTCTTTCTTTAAAAGTTTTGTCATCATCTCTTTTTCCAATTGTGTTTAGCATATTTGTTTTGAGCTTTTATTGCTTGTCTTTTAAAATTCTTTAGTTTTGTTGTGGTTCTTTTGAGATAAAGTGTTAAGGGTTTTGACCTTTTTCATTTGAGAGCTTGCAACACCAAGATAGACCTTTATTGAGAGAAATTTCTTTTTGAGTGTTTTGTTCAATTCTCTTCTTTACTTCACAAAAGAGTGACACAAGTGCGAAGAAAGTTATTAACTTTTCTTTCACTAATTGTTTGTTCTCTTTGTGCAATTTTTATGGCTAATCTTTCTTCTGGGGAATCATCCAAATCTCAATCACCCCAAAAGGCCTTTCTTATGGGTGAGCTTAAGGAAACCAAAAGAGCATTAGCTCAAAAAGAAGAAGACATGCGACAATTAGAAGAGAGACTTCAAAGACTTGAAATGGCACAAGATAGACAACCAAGAGGAAGGAGGTGGGGCCAAGGAGAACTTCAAGGAGTTACACCCATTATGACAACCAAGATGGATAATGCATCATTATGATGAAAGGAGCCACCACCACCAACCATCCAAGCCCTATTTCCCTTTTATTAAATTGCCAAGTTTTAATGGGGAAAGTGATCCCAATGTCTATCTAGGATGGGAAGCTAAAGTAGAACAATGTTTCAATGTGTATGAGGTCCAAGATGACCAAAAACTTAGGTTAGCTTCCCTAGAATTCTTATACTATGCCATGTAGTGGTGGCATCAAACTGTAATGGACATTGGGCTAAACAAGAAGTCAGTCGTGGTCTCTTGGGACGATTTAAAATTATGCATGCGCTCGCGGTTTGTTCCTTCTTATTATAGGAAGGAACTCTTGTTGAAGCTCCAACAGCTTCAACAAGGACCTAGAAGTGTAGATGTGTACTTTAAAGATCTTGAAACTACTTTAACTAAAATTCAAATGCATGAAAGTGGGGAGTCTAAAATAGCTAAATTTGTAAGTGGATTAAGGAGAGAAATCCAAGATGTGGTAGAACTTTATGAGTATTCCTCATTGGAAAAATTGGTTCACCTAACCATTAAGGTTGAATCTCAACTTTCAAAGAAGAATCATTTCAAAACCACTCATAATGATGGCTTCTACAAATCATCTTGGAAAAACAAAAACAAAGTTTCTTCAAATTTTGTGAAAGATTCCACTTACAATCCTAGAAATTTTAAACCCTCCACTTTTACACCTACGTCACCCACCAAAACCTCAAGTAAAAAATGTTTTAAGTGACTAGGTTTTGGGCATATTGCAGCCAATTGTCCTTCTAAGAGAAATATGATGGTTAAAGTGGGGGTTATCATGAGTGATCATATCTCTCAAAGGTCTAGGTCCTCTACCTCTTCTAGGAACCAAAGTGAGGAAGAGTATGAAATTCCATGTGAGGGAGACTTGTTAGTAGTGAGGCGCATGCTTGGCCAAGTCCAACAACCTTTTGATGAAAATCAAAGAGAAAACATTTTTCACACTAGGTGCCTCAATAATGACAAGTTGTGTTCCTTAATTGTGGATGGGGGTAGTTGCACAAATGTGGCAAGCACAAGAGTGGTGGACAAGCTTGGGTTACCCACCATCTCTCATGCAAAGCCCTATAGACTCCAATGGCTAAGTGAAGAGGGAAAAATAATAGTAAAAAAACGAGTCCTCATAGCCTTCTCAATTGGTAAATACAAGGATGAGGTCTTGTGTGATGTTGTACCTATGGAAGCCACACACATTCTTTTAGGTAGGCCATGACAATTTGATAGGAAAACTTTACATGATGGCCTTACCAACCAAATCTCTTTTACCTTCCATGGGCATAAGGTCACACTAAAATCTCTCTCACCATAAGAGGTCCATGAGGACCAAATCAAAATGAAAGAAAAGAGAGAACATGAAAAAGAAAAAAAAAGTTCTAAGAGAAGCCTTCTCATTTCATCAAAAGAGGTTAAAAAGGTAATGCTTTCTCAAAGGGCTATCTTCATAGCATATCCAAAGAAAAAACCTTAAGGGTGAGTCGGCGGTAGATAGTCTTATGTGCTTGGACCCTTTGGTAAAAGAGTTTGAAGATGTGTTTCAAGATCCCCCTAAAGGATTACCTCCTCTAAGGGGAATTGAACACAAAATAGACTTCATACCCGAGGCTTCTTTACCAAATAGACCATCATATAGGACAAATCCAACTGAGACCAAAGAAATTCAACAACAAGTGGAGGCATTAATAGCTAAGGGTTGGGTCCAAGATAGCATGAGTCTTTGTGCTATGCCTGTGATTCTTGTCCCTAAAAAGGATGAAAGTTGGAGGATGTGTACGAATTGTCACACCATAAACAATATCACCATTAAGTATAGGCATCCCATTCCTAGGTTAGATGACTTGTTGGATGAGTTACATGGGTCTTAAATATTTACCAAAAATTGATCTTAAGAGTGGTTATAACCAAATTCGGGTTAACTAGGAGATGAATGGAAAACTGCCTTTAAAGCCAAATTTGGTTTATATGAGTGGTTAGTCATGCCCTTTGGCTTTACAATGCTCCAAGCACCTTCATGCGACTTATGCACCATGTCTTAAGACCTTCATTAGCAAGTTTGAAGTGGTATATTTTGATGATATCCTTATCTATAACTTGACTTTAGAGGACCATTAGGAGCATGTTAGGCAAGTGTTAGCATCCCTTAGGAAAGAAAAATTGTTTGCTAATCCGGAAACATGTGTGTTTGCTATAGACAACACAGACTTCCTAGGGTTTGTTGTGAGTTCTAAAGGGGTGCATGTGGATGAAGAAAAGGTTGCAATAATTCGACATTGGCCTACACCCACCAATGTTGGTGGGGTACGGAGCTTTCATGGCCTTGCTAGTTTTTATAAGAGGTTTGTGAAAAACTTTAGTACCATTGTCGCACCTCTCAATGTCATAGTAAAGAAGGATGTGGTATTTAAATTGGGCCAAAAACAAGAAAAATCTTTTAAAACTTTGAAAGATAAATTGACAAAGGCCAATGAAGTGGTTGTTGTAACAATTACTTAAAAAAATGATGTTTCAATGAAGAACTTGTTGCAGTGTTTGTATGTGTTGTTTAGTAGATTTTGTATTGTCAATTCACATCTAGTATTGATCTAGGCTCACTTAATCCTTTATCTCTTTTGAAAGAAGTGTTTTCTATAAAGCTATGAAAATTTAGTCAGTTGTTTCAAGCTTTTAATAAATTGAAAAAGTTGTTGTTCAAGGTCTTATGACTACAACAAGTTTTTTATCTAGTTGATTTGTCGAAACAACTAGTTGATTGGTAATTAGTTTTTTCAAAGGTTTTGAAAAATCTTTGCTTTCTTTTGTCTTTTTTGTAAGGCATAAATAGTCGGTTATTTCAATATGTGAAATCCTTACAAGAAAAATAAATCAATAAGCCATTTTTCAAATTAATCAGTTGTTTGTTTAACAGAATTTTGTTATGAATTTCAAACTGTTTTTAAATGTTTCTAACTACTTTTGATTAATGATTAAACAATTTTAACCACTTCTTTGAGTCTATATAAAGACTGTTTTGTGATCATTTGAAAAGAATAAGAAAGAGATTTTATTAAAAATATTTTCAAGAGAAGATTAAGAGCTTTGGATCATCACCTGTGTGTGAAGTAGGAACTGGGTTTTCCGTTCATTTGTACTACTGCTTTGTAAAGCCCAGGTGTATTCTATTTCCTTCTTTGAATACTGTAATTATGTGTAAGTCAGTTTTAGAAAATGTTTATGGAAACTGTGGTGTTGCCAAAAAGTGTTGTGTGTTCTTGAGGGGGTTCAAGATGAACATTCTTGGTGTGTATTTTGTAATCTAGTTTTGATTGCACAGTGAATTCGCAGGGGTTAGCTAAGGATTGGATGTAGCTCTTGGTTAAGAGTGAACCAGTATAAATCTCTGTGTGTGAATCTCTCTTTCCCTACTCTTCTACACTGCATTTTATTATTTTTCAAAACTTTTCACTTTACTTCCAATCTTTGCGAAAATCTTGTTCATTCTCCCCCCTCACATTCTAACAGTTTTATTATTCAAAGAAAAATCTTTCATGTCAACAGTGAGCATCAAATAGCTAACATATTCACAAAGGTCATTCATATTATTGTCTTCAATGGTTTCATCAACAAATTGTGAATAATCAATATTTTGTTCTCTTTTTTTCAATTTGTTAGTTTGTTATTTTATATAGTCTTCTCTTTTATGTAAATGACACATATCTTGATTTATTGAATTATATTATTTCTTGATTATCATTATTTTAAGAACCATGTTTAAGAAATTAAAAATAAAAAACTTATTAAAATATGTTTTTTATGAATTTGTAATGTATTCTCTCGTGTTTCTCCATTTTATTGAAAAATTAATTTGAGAACATTCAAGTTTCTCGTCATGTTTATTGAATTTTATCTATTTAAAAGGGACTGATTTCTTTAAATAAATAAAATAAAATACTTATTCTTTTATAAATTTCCATCGTTGTTACACTATCACCACTATCATTGTCTTTGAGGTCAATGGTGGATCAGAAAAGATCTTTATCACCAAAAAGAAGATTTTAATTATTAAGAAGCACAATGTGTTGTATCTATTGGATTACAATGACCAAAATAGTACAAAGATTATAAGCTAATAAGAAACATAAAAAACATGGACAATAAGTAACTAAATATAGCTTCACCATAGAGACTTTATTATCCTCATTCAACTTTGTCAAATCCTTGTACTCTCATTTGTTACCAAATAGTCTCTTACGTTTATCAAATGTTGTGTTTCTTATACTATCAGTAATAAAAAAGAATATGACAATGATTATTTATACAGTGGTTCAAAATTTATTCAAATTTACATCAAATTTTAATTAGTAACATCTTACTAAGATTATTCTATTATCTTAAAATTCATATTAAAATCGCTTATTTTATTAATATATATATATATATATATATATATATATAAACAAGTTACTAGAGATGTCTTAACTTATATACTAAACAAATTTATTTACATAGTGTCTTGTCAAGTATCGAAGTGTCGAATCCACACCTTAACATACAGTCTAAGTAGGTCATTATTTCTAAGATGCATGATCATTCGGTCTTTCAGCAAGTCAGATCAACAACTTAGCTAAAACCATAGAATATTACAACCACCCAACCTATCGATTTGGTAAATTATGCATGTAATAGGCTTACTTATGACTAAAACTTGATTACTCCCTAAGAGCGCAATTAGGCGAATGTTGGACCTAAATTGACCTAAAATAAACTTTGTCGGTAGGAAAGGGCTCATGGCAAAGCTATAAATACGTGAAAGTTTTCAAAGTAAAAGGTAATGAATGTTTAAACCCTGAACTTGTAAATCTGAATATAATCACATATGACTTGAACGTCGAAGTGTTTTTGCAAGTACCACACCCTTACCAATTAACCAAGAGGACGAGAGACTCAAAGACCTAAAGAACACAAATTAAAGGACCTCATATAAGAGATATTTGACCTTATAAAAACGCATATATTATGTATCTATTATAACATCCTAAGACATACAGAAAGATATCCTATTAACAAAAGTCATATTTTAACTTTCAATATAATTATACTTCTTTTAATAAAATTTCACATTTTAGACATTATTAAAAATCTTGAAATCTAAGCCGAATTGATAAAAAAAAGTTCAATTATGATATATGACGTTACATAAAAAAAAATGCAAAAGTATAATATCAAATCAAACTCATAATGATCGAAAAACATACCACCAAACTTTAATACCAACAAAATGCCCTACATTATATATTTAGAATAAACTCATAATAAAAATTAAACAGTTGTGTAAAACCCACATAAGTTCCTAAAAACATTTTTCAGAAATATATTTAATGAATTTCGGAAAGTATATTTTGAAAATAGTTTTGAAAAAATAATTCAAAAATATTTTTAAGAAGGGTAAAGCAGTCTTTTCAAAAATTTAAATGTAGTAAGAAACATCCTCTATCTTATAATTGATTCATCAAGCTTCCATACATGGACGAGACCCAAGGAAAAAACAATTAGGAGAGAGATAAGGATTACTTCTACAACTTATTAATGTGTGTACTTTACTCTAAATTATTAGTGTAAGTAAAAAAATACATATATATATATATATGATTTAGCCAATATTATTCTTAATAAATAGATGTTAATGTTTCGAATTTAGTCCAAACTATAAGGGAATAAGTGTTAACAGAGAAGAAAAAATGTGTAATGCAAAGCGCTAAAGTATAAAGGATAAAGTGTATTTTCTCAATTTTGTTGCTTTTTCATAGCAAAAGTCAAATCTCTCTATTTTTTTTTTTTTTTAGTAATGCGTAATTTATTCTCTCTCTCTCTCTCTTTTTCTTTTACCATACAAGTTAAATCTCTCACCTCTTTTTTTTCTTATTTTACTATTTTGCGTGGTTTTTTTTTTGTCTTGTTTCACCACTATTTACAAGCAATAGTAACAATAAATTGATTTGAAACATCTTTGAGGATCGATTGGTTAATTTAATCGTGAAATTATTACCTAATTCATATATCAATTAAGCTAAATTTAAAGTTAAAACTAGCTCTTTAATAATTAATTTGGTTTTGTCATGTATAGTTCAACCAATATGAAAATTTATATATAATAACTTGATGTCCATAATTTTTCAAAAGTAATAATATTATAAATTTTATTGTTTTTGTTGAATTTATATATATTTTTAATTTATATGATTAAATTTTCAGTGAAAGTTGTGATTATTATTATTATTAACCTATATAGTGTCTTAAAATTTAATTACGAGTACATTGAGTGGTTCTTTATATACATGATCCCCATCAAATGTATTTTTATAGTTAAGTAAACGCTTTAGCACTAGTTAATGCTTATTTCTAGAACATGTACCTATTCATTCAAATAAATAATTGGAGAAGGTCTAGTACACATTATCAAATATATTAGAATCCACATTGTATTAGGATAAGAAACATAATTCATGTATTTTTTTTCAGATTTTGAACAAGTACTAATGGTTATAAATAGATGAATAGACTACGTCAATAAATTAGCCTTGGCACCACTCATTTCAAAACGGTCCCTAAGACTTTTTGAATGTACTCTTGTTAACCTAAAAAGAGCTTCTTCTAAGACAATCTTACATAATTCATGCCTAAAATTCTACCACCAGTTTTCAAATCTTTCATCTCAAGTTTGCTGCTTAAGAGTGACTTCATTTTTTTTTCTTCACCTTATATATTAATGTTGTAAGCATATAATCTACATATAGTAAAAGGTAAAGATTGAATTATCCTCCACCTTCTTCCGATAAACACATACATCATATGGACTTTTATTGTACACATGAAAAACGATGAATCGGTCAAATCTTTGTATTGCTACGTTGGAGATTGCTTCACACCATACAATGTCTTTCGTAGTTTGAAAACTGAAAACTCAATTCAGTTTGTTAGGTATCACATATCAAGAAGTTCACAAATAAAACATTTTAAAATTGAAAATGAAGATCATCCTTTATAAACATTTTTTATGAGCACATACATAAACAAATACACTTATTACAAAATCTGAGTACCTATGCTCAAACAAAAAAAAAAGGTGAATTACAATCATTTTTAATAACAAATTACATATATGCTTTAATTCATCTCCACCTCTAAGTTAGCAAAACTTAACATTGCATTTGTGGAAAATGTCTCACAATAATATATTCGACTTGTTTGTTTCTAAGAATGAACAAGTTTTTCTTGTACCACTCTAATTTATTAGGATTATATTTAATCTTATATACACATTAGCTTTTTAATAACTTTCTTTACAATAAGCAAGTATTCATTATCTATTTTAATTGTCTGGGCTTGTAAATATTTATGCATCATCTCTCTATAGAATTCATCATTTTCATATCATATTCAACATATTTGCACACCATGTTAATAATGTTAAAAAAAATATAAGTTTTTGCATGATAAAATTATCATAATTCATGTAATGTTCTATAGAATAGGATGTACAAAAGAATTTTGACTAAAATGATGAACTTATCACACGAATAACACAAGTAACAAAGTCTTTCAAAAGAATAGAAGATTGTTTAAGATAAGTTGTTCTCTAACACCATAAATTCTTTTAAGTAGGTCTCTCCACATTACTATACTACTCAATGTTCATTACATGTTCCACCTCAATTTTATTTTTTAATAATTTTTAGAGATTTAAGGTTCAATGAACAATTTTACTACCTAAAGATTAGAGTAAACAACTCTCAATTAATAACAGAGTTGGTGTGTATCCTTGGTGCTGCTTGACCAATCCTGCGGAAGCAAAAATGAGGAAGAAGAGATATGCACCGCCTGATGAAAAGAAAGAGCTAAGAAACCAGAGAAACCCCAAAATAGTAAAGAGAGAGGGAGAAAGAGTATGAAGGAGCATATAAGAATTGCAAGGAGAAAGAAAATGAATAGTGTATATTTAGTGGAAAAAATGTACAATGGATACAAACGGGTATATAAAGTAGAAGAAATAACAGGGGCTTAACAAAGGCATGAAGCCCAAATACAGTGCAGAGGTCCAAAAATAAAAATACAAGAGATATTTTATCACCCCCCCCCCCCCCCCAACCAGGAAAAAAAAGTTACTATTTCCCCACTTCGAATTG
>Ga0123342_1010072_pt1 | contig 10982 bp, 2 predicted proteins | sample Turbeawhitnodule_FD_89960 | JGI IMG/M metagenome (GOLD analysis project Ga0123342, IMG submission 89960) | Root nodule microbial communities of legume samples collected from Mexico - Turtle bean Mexico white nodule | ecosystem: Host-associated > Plants > Roots > Nodule | place: Mexico: Nepantla... | reverse complement strand
GTAACAGGTAACAGGTAACAGGTAACAGGTAACAGGTAACAGGTAACAGGTAACAGGTAACAGGTAACAGGTAACAGGTAACAGGTAACAGGTAACAGGTAACAGGTAACAGGTAATAGGTAATAGGTAGTAGGTATCAAGTACTGGGTAACATGTAACAGGTAGTAGGTAACAGGTAACAAATAACAAACAACAAACAACAGTTAGCGGGTAACAGGTAACAAATAATAGGTAACAAGTAACAGGTAATAGGTAACAAGTAGCATGTAGCATGTAGCATGTAGCAGATAACAGGTAGTGGGTACACAGGTAACAGGTAGCAGGTAACAGGGCACAGGTAATATGTATCAGGTAACAGGTACCAGGTAGCAAGTAATAGGTAGCAGGTAACAGGTTGCAGGTAACAGGTAGCATGTAGCAGGTAACAAGTGGCATGTAGTAGGTACCAGGTAACAGGTAACAGGTAGTAGGTAACAGGTAGCAAGTAATAGATAACAAATAACAGGTAACAAGTAGTAGGTAGCAAGTAACAAGTAACAAGTAATAGGTAGCAGGTAGCAAGTAGCAGATAATAGGTAGCAGGTAACACGTAGTAGGTAACAGGTAGAAAATACCAGGTTGCAGGTAACAAGTACCAGGTAACGGTAACATGTAACATGTAACAGGTAGCAGGTAACATGTAACACGTAGCAAGTAACATGTAACAGGTAGCAGGTAACATGTAGCAGGTAATAGATAGCAGGTAGTAGGTAATAGATAGCAGGTAGTACGTAGTAGGTAGTAGGTAACAAATAACAGGTAATAGATAATAGGTAAGAAGTAACAGATAGCAGGTAACATGTAACAAGTAGAAGGTAGCATGTAGCAAGTAACAGGTAACAAGTAACAGGTATTCGGTAGCAGGTAACAAGTAACATGTAGTAGGTAATAGGTAACAAATATAACAGGTTACAAATAACATGTAGCATATAATAAGTAGCAGATAACAGGTAGCAGGTAATAAGTAACAGGTAGTAGGTAGCATGTATTGAACCAATGTCATTCTCATTTATTTTGTTCTGATTAATCAATATAGGTCTTCTTCTCTTTTCATTATTATATTCTTCTTTTTTAGTTTTATATTAGTAACAAATCAAAATTAGGTTCATTGTGTTATAAATTTGAATTTATTTAATATATTTTTCACTGTAACTTAATTATTAAAATTGTTTGTTGAAATTCATAGTTGATGAGAGAAAATGTTTCTATCTTATTTTTTCTTAGTGATATTTAATATTTAAAGAATATGAAATACATATAATAATATACCTATAATAATAAAAATAAAAATAAAAAATGTGGATACATATGTATAATAACACATGTGTTATGCTAGTAATAATAAAATTGTTTAAAAATATATCATTTGAATGGTTACAGAAATAATACATTTTTTTCTTGAACCGTTTTATGAAAGATAATATAGAATATCTTCTCCAATAAAAAATTTCACATATTTTCCCCTAATGTATTATTTTCTAAATTTAAAAAGAAATAGTAAAATTCATTATTGTCTTAGGCTCCTTAAGAGGTTAAATTTATCTTAATTAAACAACACTTTGGAAACTTACTTTGACTATTCAAATTCCTAATTGATAAACAATTTATACTAATATATTAATTATAAGAGAGTAAAAAAATAAAAAAACCAAGAAAAATATTTATTAATACTAGAGATAGCTTTGAAAAATCATTTAATTTTAGAATAATTTTAATCAAAGAATTAGTTAATTAGAACATTAAAAAGATCAAATTAAACTTACCTGAATTAAAAAGATATATTTATTATTTTTCTCTCTTCAATTAATGTTGTATTAAATATTTTTGCTATATTAAAAACTAAAAGTCTTTTTCTTCTTTACCCAAGTTTTAAGCTCAGGTTTCTCTTCTCTCCTTTCTTGAGGTTAAAAATGGAAGCTCATCAAGCAAGCAATGATAGAAGATTTGGGTACTCATATACATCTTTATTTTTCTTTAGTGTCACTTGTTCTTTATTTTTCTTTTGTGTCACTTTGTTCTTTGTTCTTTAAATTTAACTTAATTTTTTTTAGGATAAAGTACTTTCGTCGTCGTCGCCATCATCGTCAAATCATAATTCCACCATTGACTCCACCACAAACACCTGAAATCATTTCGTACAAGGTAATTCTTTCTTCTTTACTAAAATTGGTTTAAATTAATTTTCATTTTATATAAATTTAATTAGGTTATTTTTAAGATTTGAATTTTTGAAATACATCTCGATGTGTTAATATATAATTTTTTTTATATAGTTCGCTTTGATCTTTACTTGGATTTATGCATATTTGAATGTAAGATCAACATTATTGAAAATAATGAAGATAAATTCTATTCGAATTTGGGGAAAACCAGTTGTAAAATAAGAATGGTAAGATTTTATTAAAGGTAATTGAATGTTAGTTCTAATTGACGTGAGACTATACTTATTCTAAACATGTTAGAATTAGAGTTAGGATTCGAGGATATAAAATGTAAATGTAGATTTGTAAAAATGTTGATGATCAATATCATTTTATAAGACACTCTAATAAAAAACTCCCGTATAATACTTTTATCTACACTTTCCTAAGATCTCCCTTATCTACACTTTCCTAAGATCTCCCTTATCTATAGAGAGAAACAAAAAGAAATATTAATGCGAAAAATAAAAAATATATAACAAATTTGAGTTAGTATTTACTTAATTTCTTTCCACCTATTGTTGCATCCATAAAATTTTGGTGTTAATGTATAATCTTGTTATGTCACCATGAAAACTTCAACCATTCAATTTATCTTAGAGATCTCATTTATGAATTACATTTGTAACTCTCTTTTTTTTTATCTCTTTTAATGGTATTGTAATAAGACTTTTGTAGAATGGGTTTATGATTTATGTTTCATTGTTAGAACCAATCTCAATAAAAAAAATTGGCTTAGTTGGCAGAAATTTCCACATCACCTAGTATCTAACCAAACTACAATACAAACATAAGTAGGGAGATCTCTTATTTTCCTATGGTTGGTGTTTTAAGATTAAGTTATGTTTAAATAAAAAAATTAAAATTATATTAAAGTTTATTATAACTATTATTTTGAGTTTATTAACTTCCTAGATAAACTAGATTATTAAGTGTTATTTTGAATCTATTAACAAGTTTGCTAGATAAATTAGACTATTAAGTGTTATTTTGAAGTTTAATACTTTCATGTTCAATATGGCATGATAAATTCATTATATAGTACAGGTATCTCTTTCTCAACCAATTAGTTACTCCAACATTTTGCTTAGTAACATTAATATTGAATTTTATGAAAGTTTTACTATAAAAAATAATTAAATAAAAATCAATTTAAGAGACAAAAATAATTAGTCACTATATTGACTAAATTATATAATATTTTAGAGACTAAATAAATTATTGATATTTAAAGTAGTTTCTATTATTAATAAAATTTATAAAATAATTTATAAATTAGTATCTAACTAGCTACCAAAATTTTAGATATTTGTTGTTAGAAGATTGAAAGTGATCATTATTTTGAATAATTCATAATTTTCTTCCATATTTTTTTGTTTGTTTTGAATAGCCTAAAATAATCAATGATGATAGTGAAGAAGACACACACATAGAAGAGAAGGTTCATTTACAAGAAAAAGAGATCAAGAAACAGGGAAAGAAGATTCATCAAAATATTAAGGTATTTTTTCTCAATTTTAGATTCTTTTTCAAAAAGAATTTGTACAATTGATATTCACCTCTTTTTAGAATGTGAGACGTTTGTAAGAATTAATATAAAAAATTTCTTTTATATTGACATAACAATGACACAAGTGAGATTATGTTTTCTTTTTTTATCAAATTGACCAATTTTATTATTCTTGCTAAATTTCTTCTTTGTTTATTGGAGATGTAGTGATATGTGATCTCTCTAATTAACAATTTTAGTATTTTTCTTGCAATTTTTTTTTTTAAATGAAGATTTCATTATCATCTTATTTCACCTTTTTACCTAAGAAAAAAAAATTCATCATATCAAAGTTTTATATTTGAGCACTTCAACTTTCAAATCTTTTGTAACTTAATGAGTTTCACTTAATTTTTTTTGACAAATACAAGACCATAAAGATGATTATTTATCTTAATATACTAGGTCTTACTTAAAACTATATAAGGCTTTTTTCAACTTCTAAAATTTAGCCTCCTCTCCATATATCTGGAATCCTCTAATGTTACTCTGCTATCTTCTTGAAAATAATCATTTAGAAAAATATATTTTAATTCTATTCAATTTTCTAACATTTATGCACAATCAAGACAAGTGGCATTTTAATTGTAAAAGTTGTGCAACTAGATTAAATATTTATTAAAAAATCCACTACAAACATTAGGACATATTCTTTCACCCCAACCTAGTCTTATATTTATTCATAGAACCATCTTAATCAAGTTTGGTTTTATACATCATTTGACTCATATAGATTTCTTGTGTTGAGTCCTGTCCACTATCTCTCAAGTCTCATTGTTTTTAATTATCTTTAGCTCTTACTTCATTACATTTATCAAATTTTCATCATTCTCAACTTCTTCAAACTATTTAGGTTATAATAACACAATTTTATATTTTGTAAATCTAGTTTGTAACCAAACCAACTTTAAATGGATTTTTTCTATGCAAAACTCTTGTAAGTAGTCTATTCAACAATAATGTCATAATATTTATAGTCTTTGTCCATAAGCTCTTTGGTAACTCCATTTCATGAATCATATATCTTGTCAGTTCTATTATACTTATATTTTTTCTTTCACTTACACCACTTTGTTAGGGGTGTAAGGTCTAATGAATTAGTGCTCAATATTAGCTACTTCACACAACTTATCTAAACCATCATTTGTGCATTCATTTCCTATATGAAAATCTTATTGTTTGAAATGTACAACCACTTTGATTTTACACCAGTACTATATATTTCTTTAAAATATTAGCAACATTAGTCTTGGATTTGTACAATGACACTTATTTTAGAAGATTGGAAAAACATTTGTAACCTAAGCAACATTTAAAAAATCGTTGTATTTTCCATTTTAGGCCATGATTTTATACCTGTTGTAAATTTTGTGTTGCCTAAAGCCAAAAATGTTGTAGTAAAGAACAAAATCATATCCACCATTGAAATCATATTTTCTTCATAGAGTATAAGAGTATTGTAATAATATGGTTATTTCTTGGTTCCATCACTCAATATTCACATAAATTTTGAAATCAATTCTTTGGATTGATCGAGCCTCAAATGTGTGAAAAGATCTTCGAGATAGGTCTTAGAAAGTCATAGCTTTGAGAATATTTGTATTGGTCCAATGAATGATCTCTCATAATTTTTGAATATTTTACTGAGATGAAGACAATTTAGGATGAACTTGAGAATTTAAGACTTATTCCTTAATGCAAGTGTTCCAAAGCTCATTCTTGTTGTGTTATACCATATATGAGAAATTTTATAGATAAAGATTATGTAACTTATGTCCCGAAGGGTATGAATGATCAATATTCTCATGTAGAATCCCAAATAATGTTGAATGATCCCCTTCCTAATTAATCAACAAGAAAGATAATTTAACATTCCTATATTGACTCATTTTATATCTAACTCCAAAGTAATGATTGTTGCTTATTCTAATAAGTCATATAGTGGAAATAAAACTTCTTTTAAGAGATAAGAATTTTTCCTTAAAGGAAAGGGAATAAATAATGGAGGAAAAGGACAACAATCAAACAAGTTGTGCACACATTGTGGTAAAAAATATTAATCTAAGTTTATTAGATAAAAAATGTCACTAATAGCAATGTCCTTCCTTCAAACATGCATATGAAAAAGCTTATCATTAGGAAATTTCAAGGCCAATAATGAACTTTACCTTTAAAATATTTTCAAGGAATTTTAGATCTTCTCTAGAAATCCAAAAAGAGTATCAATCATGTTACCAACTTTGTATCAGTTATACCTTGTATAAACACAATTAGCTTTCCCTCTACACAAGGTAAAACCAATTACCAATGAGTTATTGATATATGTTTTATTAACCACATCAATCTTAAGAACCTTACTAATAACAGGTTTATCTCTTTGTCCCTGTTACTTTACCTAATGGTTTCTAAGTCCCAATCTCTATGTTAGGAACTACTAGAATATCTCATACTTTTTCCTTACATAATATTCTTGATGTGCCAAATTTTTTATGTAAACTTATTTTTTGTAATTAGGTTGATTCATTATCTTAATGGTTCTTTGGTTTTTTGTGACACAATTTGTGTCATTCTATAGAACATTAGAAAGAAGATGATTGTTTTAGCTAAATTGCTAGATGAATTATTTGTGTTATATCTATTAAATTCAACAATAATTTCAACTTTACCTCGTCCTATCTAATTTTAATTAGTGTGAAACTTTTCACTTTAGCACCTTAATCAAGTCATGTATCAAATTCCAAATTGAAACTCATTTCTACAAAATTTCCTTTTATGCCTTACTATAACAAAGATAATTTCCCACATAATGTTTGTGATATTACTAGGCAAAGAAGTGTCATATTGTAACATTGACATAAATTCAAATAAAATATCTGATTTGTTACATGTTCATATCTGACTTATTTTATACCCTTTTTATCCGGTCATAAATATTTTCTAACTTCTTGAACAAAAGGGAATTAAAAGAAAACATTAATAATTTCTTAATATTACTTGTGATTTATTTTATTTAACTCATTTACATAAAAAAATTGGAATTTTAGTATTAAACATGTTATTTATTTATAAAATTCTTTATTAACTCCTTTATTGCTAAACAAGTTTTTCTATGAGCTACTATATAATCAACCATTATATTTTTAGGCTATAAAATAGGTACTAAAGGATACATTTTATATGACATTGTGTCTAATCAATTGAGTTTCTAAAAACATGATTTTCTATAAAATTGTTTTTCCTTTTCAACCGTGCCCTCCAAAATGACAATAGTATCACACATCCACCTTATTTTTCCATTTTGCTACCATCCTTTCTTACATGTACACATGCTTTAATTCCTAATATTAACTTCTTATTAAACTTGACACAAATTCATCTATTCAACCTGTTCACCTTCATTAAATAATAACATCACACGATCAATTTAAGTTTTACTATTTAGCAACCTTCAAAATTATTGTTAAGAAGATCAAATAGAGTTAGTCATCAACCTAAATATTTATCAAATTATTATTGTTCTTTATTTGTATTTAACGCTTTCAACTCATCCCAAACATACTTTTTCATCCTCTCTTTTTTTCTTACATATGATAATTGTTCAATTGTCTATAATAACTTTTTATCTTCAAGCCTTAAAATTGGATTGTTGGTAGAAGGCTATGAACATTGAGTTATCTGACTAGAACAAAATCAAACATGGACCATTGTTGGTCTTTATATAGGAAAAAATCTCATTTGCCAGAAATGGGTGTACAAAATTAAGCATAAATTTGATGACAGTATTGAAAGGTACAAAGCTAGATTAATAGTCAAAAGTTGCACACACATGGAAGAATGAATTGTTTTTATACTTTCTCACTTGTTGCAAAGCTTACCACCGTGAGAGTTTTACTTGCTTTAGTTGTACTAAAAATTGGTTTTAAGAATAATTAGATGTGAATAGTGTTTTCTCGATGGAAAATAACATGAAGAGGTATACATGGTTGTTCCACTTGGTCTTAAAGTTTAAGGGTCTTCCAAGGTTTGTAAGCTTACTAAAAGTCTCTTTGTGGCCTAAAACAAGTTAGTAGACAATGACATTCCAAATTATCTACTACTCTTTTGTCTTTCACTTGTAAGTTATCCAATGTTGATTATTCACCATTTGTAAAATCTACTTCAATCTTGTACAACATTAGTAGTTAATGTTGATGATATAGTATTGGAAGGAGATGCTATTAAGAAATTACTAGTGTTAAAAAAAATAATCCTAAATTGTAGTATCATAATTAAAGATTTAGGTACTACTCTAAAGTATTTTATTGATGTTAAGATTATTAGATCTAAAGTAGAAATAATTCTTAATAAAGGAAATACATAATGGCATTGTTGAAGGATAGTGTTTTAATGGTTGCTAAACCAACTCAACACCTTTTACACCCTTCACCAAATGAGGAAACTTAGAAAAGAATAATGGGTAGATTATTGTATGTTGACAAATACATTACTTTACATTTCTTATAGTCATAACTTAGTAAATTTGTTTCAAGGTCTCTATGTGCTTATTTTAAGATTGTTATAAAAAATTTAAGGTACTTAACATATTCTCTTGGTACATGATTATTCTTTGCAACTTCTTCTGGTCTTAAGTTGTCAAACTTTATATATTCTGATTAGACTTGTTGTTTGGACACAAGAAAATTTATTGTTGAATATTATGTGTTTCTTGATTTTTCTTTAATCTCTTGATAATATAAGAATCAAATTAGAATCTTTTGTTCTTCTTTATTAGAAGATGAGTCTTGAACCTTGTCAAACTTTAGTTGTAAGATTTATTGACTTTCTTAATTGAACATCAACATCTTGTTGTGACAATTATTCAATCATCTATCTTGTTGATAATCCATCTTTTCCTCTTTCATGAGATGATTGAATATATTGAAATTGATTATTATGTTGTTTACGAAAATCTACAATAAAAACTTATTCATTTATTAGATGTCATTTTTCAAGTTCAATTAGCTTATGCTTTTACGAAACCTATTCACTCTACATCTTTTTAGTTTAGGTTGAACCTTTGTGCCATTCACAATCCAACTTAAAAAGAAAAACTGCCATATTTCAGTTAGTTAATTATTAAAAAATAATTTTTCATTATTTGGGTTAAACTTGATTAATGGTATAACTCACTTTTTTTTATGCATGACATGAAAAATACTAATAAATGAAATATTTTCTTTCAACACAATTTTTTCATGAATATCTAAGGGTATAATTACATTTTAAGCACAAAATTCTCAATAATATAATTTGTATTTCTCTTTTGTAATGTTGATTTGAATAAATATAGACTTATATTTAATATAAATACCCATGTGAGTCTTTAATAATGTAATCAAAGTATAATTTTAACTATTTTGAAATGTGAATGATTCTATTTTTTTTAATAGTATTCATTTGCCATTTTGATTATGCATGGTAATTATATTTAGCTAGATGTTTAGCTAACTTTCATACACTTGAATACCTTCATTTTAAATGTGTTGAACTACTTCCTTTTTATTTTTTCTTTTTAAATTCCCTGAATACTTCAACATACACAAATACATAACTTTAGATTATCATTATATATATTTGAAGAAAAGATCTCATGAAATGATTGAATGGATTAAATATTCTTTCATGAAATGATTGCATTCATGATTAAGGCTATGAAAAGGATAATTGTTCATTCATGCACTTATATATCTATTATGGGTTTTTATGGTTTGTTGTAGTTGAAAGTGCTCAGAATTTTTATATTCTTTCATTATTATTTGAAAATTTTAATTTTCATTATCATCTTATTTGACCCTTTCAGCCAAAAGAAGAAAAAGACACCCCAAGTACCAGTGGCAATGGAGTGGTTTGGGATGAATTCAAGGGTAAACATGTTTAGTAATATTCATGTAACCTCAAACATGTGTTATGTTTGAATAATGACTGTGTTAGATATTTGATGACAATTTTTTTTTGTCAAAACTTTTATGATATATTATACAAATATGGTTTAACATTATGATACATTATAATAGCTACATTTGGATTTGAATTTGTTTGTTCTTCTAAATTTAAATTTTTTCATTTAAATCTATATATTTTTTTTTTGTTTTTAATTCTATTCTTAAGCCTTAAGCACTTTTATGTGAATAACTTTACCACACATATTTTATTTTTAGTATGACATTATAATAATTTAAGAGTTTATCCGAATTTGTTAGACTTATGAAATTTCTATCATATCACTCATAATTATCTAATTTCATGCAATTTTCTATACACTTTTTTATGTTTATGAAATTTTATGTTTTTCCTTATTTAAAAATAGGAAAATTATTTGTTTTAATATCAATTTATTCTATATTCTTTATCTGTGTTTACATGTATGTTATTCTTTTCATATAATTTTATCCAAACTTTTTTATTTTTGTTTTCACATGAAATAAATTACTCAATTTTTTCTTACATCTTTCATTCACAGAATAATATATTTTTAAATCCTTAAGAATGTTCTAAAATTATTAGTGAACATATTACAAACTTATGATTACATTTTGGAAAAACAAATAATTGAGAAATGGTCAAATGTACGCTAAAATAATTATTCATTATAGAATATGGTAAAATTTATTTTTATATGAACATTCTAAAATGGTGATAAGATACATTCTTCTTTCAAATTAAATACTTTATTTTATTAGTTAATTCTACAAATTGATATAAATGTTAAGTCCAACACAAATTAAATTATAATCAATCGTTGTTAAAAATGTTTATATATTTTTACAACTTGTCCTCTTTTTGATTAAAGATAGCATTTAATTAATATTTTATTTGTCTCCTCATACAGTGGTGTGTAGTGGTGAACTTTTATAGTTATCTACTCATCTATATAGTTGTATTTATTCATATATTTTTAAGTTTATATCACGATTATACAATTTTAAGTGTATATAATTTTAACCTTCTAAAATTAATTTATATTTTAACTATTACCTAAATTTAGGTTCTTTAAAAATAAAGATATATAAACTGTACTAAGGATTTTTATTTTTAATATATATATATATATATATATATATATATATATATATATATATATATATATATATATATATATATATATATATATATATATATAAATAATTTTTTTTTTTTTATATATATATTTTTAT
>Ga0123342_1010071_pt1 | contig 10982 bp, 7 predicted proteins | sample Turbeawhitnodule_FD_89960 | JGI IMG/M metagenome (GOLD analysis project Ga0123342, IMG submission 89960) | Root nodule microbial communities of legume samples collected from Mexico - Turtle bean Mexico white nodule | ecosystem: Host-associated > Plants > Roots > Nodule | place: Mexico: Nepantla... | reverse complement strand
GTTGATTCCATAAAATGTCAAAGAATCATCTATATCTTGCTATTGGAATCATATCATGTGGTATCTAGAGTTTAGGTTTATTCTTGTTTGTGTTTTGAGTTGTTTGTAGGCTCTTTAATTCAATAACTCTATATTTTTGTTGTTTCCTTTCTGTTTTTAGGTTATTTTTGAGTTTTCTTGTTGTTTTCTTTTTTATATTACATTGTGCTTGTGTCATTTTAATTTTTGAATCCTTATAAGTTTTGTCATAGTCATGTTTTTCCAAGAATGTCAGCAATTCTTTGTAGTCCTTTTGTTGTAATTTTTGTTTCTTGATTTTGTGTTAAGAACAGTTTTATGTGTTTATTTCTTGATCCTTTGGTGCATTTTCTTTTTAGTATTGAGTTCATACTTGTATTTTAGACCTATACAAGTTCTTACACATCATTTCCATTATGTCTTTGCTAGTTCTTAATTCTGTTTTTCATACTTCAAGACATTTCAGTTCTTGATTTTCAGCTCTTCTCTATCAAAAACTTTTCCAAGTGCAGTGAGATGATTTATAATGTGTGTAAATCGTTTTAACACATCTGCAATAGTCTCTTCTGGCTGCATTCTGAAGAGCTCATATTCCTGGATGAGGGCATGCCTTCTTGCCCTTTTCACATCGTTCGTGCCCTCATGGATTATCCATATTCAGGGCAGAGGAGATGATGTTTTTGGCTAGAGAATCATATCTTTTTCTTTTCATTGTCTCTCCATTCAGATCAAGGCTTTTTCACGGTTTCATCTTTGACAACCTACACAGGCACAAAAGGTCCATTTACCACTGCATTCAAATCCCATGTCAATAGATTCTATAAAAAATTTCATCCTAATTTTCCATAATGCATATTTCAATCCACCCAACATAGGGGGTCTATTGATAGATGCACCCTCAGCAAAAGGCGATTTAAACTCAGACATATTGAACAAAAAACTTGAGTAAGCTACAAGTCTTAGGTCTTGATACCAATTGTTGGGTTTATTAATGTCTAAGTTCAAGAGGGGGTGAATTGAACTTATAATTTTTTTGCAAAGAAAACTGTTTAATAAAACCTGACAGAAAAGAACCAATTGATTTGAGGAACAACAAATTTATTTTTCGATCTCAAGAAGCAGTTTAAGAAATATAACAGATTGGTTTTAGATTCAACAAATTTTTGTTTCACAGTTATTAGATTCAGACTTTCTGTATAGATAAGTAGTAGTGACAATATCTTACCTTTAACACAAAAGATTGACAGGAAAAATGCTTTGATGATTAAAACCAAGAGATACAATATTATTTGATTATCAAATCAAAAATTCAATTAAACAAACAACTTTCAAAAAAGAACTTTACAAATAATAGTTTCAAAAACAAAAGAATTATGAACAAGATTGATTTTGGACAATAATGCAAGGAAGAACAATAAAATTGAACCAAAGTAGGTTTAATGCATAATATAATAAAGTAAATATCAACAATACTTTAATGAATCAAATAATGTATAAAAAAGTTAATAGATAAAGTTCTATATAAAATATTGACCACCACCGATCTTAATTAAAAAAAATCATGAGATTTTTCTTCAAAAGTGTCTAAAATAAAGATCTGTTTAGCCTAGCTATGGTCTATCGGGTTAGCAGTTTATGTGGGACGGATCAATACGGACTGACGAGTTCAGAAGGTTGACCTGCCTCATCTAAATGAGGAAGTGTTGGCGGACCCAACCCACATTACCATCCTAGGTCAAATCTTGCATAGTGTATGTATATACACATATTTCATATAAATTTTAAAAATATCTAAAAATATATGAAAAAACCTGATAATATAAAATTATAGATAAAAATTTAAGACAATATTATTTATTATCCTAGTAAAATTGTTGATTTTATTTTTAAAGTAAGAAATATTTTAGAAATTTATTTTTAATTTTGGAAAAATAGTGTTAGAAAATTAGTCTCTAATACAAATACATTTTTTTATACTTCCTAATTCCTAATACAAATAAATTTCAACCATTTCTCTTCAAATATTCCGATAAATTACTGGTTGGTTGCAGACTCGGTGATTTTTTTTTTTCTTTTTTGAGCCAAGAAAATGGTGTAATAACAAGCTTCGAAAAGAAGAGAGAGAGAAAGATGAGGTTTTTGGGTTACATAGCTCAATGGAGAAGCGCAGCGAAGGAAGCGTTGGATCGCACAGCCATCACTGTGAATTTCCTGTGCTGGCTTCACTTCACCAGCAACTACCTCTGTTCCCCGTGTCACGTATTGCCTTCAAAGATTCAAGCTTTTCTGCTCCTCTTGGTGCTTTTCGGATACCCTTTTGATTCAATTGCGTGATTCGCTGCTTGCAGGCGTATGGGGTTAGCATGCTCCCCACCCTCAACGTAACCGGCGACGTCCTCCTCGCCGACCACCTCTCCCCGCTGCTCGGGAACGTCGGGCACGGCGACTTGGTTCTCGTTCGGTCCCCTCTCAACCCTAAGATCAGGTTGACGAAGCGCGTCGTGGCCGTGGAAGGGGACACCGTCACTTACTTCGACCCTATGCACTCTGAGGCTTCTCAAGTTGCAGTGGTGTGTGTGCTTAATGGTTTGTTCTTCATTTGCTCTAAAATTAATCTGTGTTTTATTCTTTTCTTTTGCTTTTGTAGTAAGTGAATGTGAAAAGAGTTTAATGGGTATAATTGTTTTTACATTGTCATCCAATTATCAAAGTCAACAAAGCAGAAGGTTCCTCACAATACGAAAGTACGATGAGGGTCATTGTACATTGTCTTGTTCTTGCACATGCACTTGCATCTGCAAAGAGACTGGCTCGGATTCAAATCCATGTCAGGGACTTTACATAATGGAATGCATTTCTGTTTCACTCATTGGTCACCAAAATGGAACTTTACCACCATGTCAGGGATTGCCCTTATGGATTGTGATTAGTTGACGGTATAAACTGACTTTACATTGGTAGATAACAAAAGTCTTTGAAATGTAACTTGTTGATGGTTTTGTTATGTTAGATAGCAAGTATGAGATTCAACCTATTGCAAAGTTAGGGGTCGATTGACTTATGAAAACATTTTTTTTTTTGTTTTCACTTTGTTTCCGTTTCAAAAAGAAAACATTTTTTTTGTTTTCACTTTGTTTTCCGTTTCAAAAAGTTTTTGTAAGAAATGCTGAAACTATTTTTCTTTTTCCGTTTTCACTTTTTCCTGGATAGACTTCAGAAACATCAACCTAAATGCCCCCTTTCTTTTCCTGTTATGAATTTAGATGAATATTTGCAGTATAGAGTATATATACATATAATTGTAATAATGTAGTAGCTTAATTGTATATCATGTAAGATCATAGTGAGTAGAGGCAGGTGTGAAAGTTTCTTTAGTCATGAGATTGAAAGCCATTGGTTGATGCTTTTAATTTGTGATTTATCATAAGTTGTTTGTATGTTGTATCGCAGTTAGATGAGTCTTTTTGACTGCTCATTCAACTGACTCAGATGTTTAGGTGACATTTTCATTAAAGAATATGTGGAACTAAGAAAATGGTTAGAGTAATTTGCTACTTCTTCTCAGTATATAGAATGGAAAAGTACAGTTGCATTTCATGACCAGGCAATAATCTAGCTGGTGCCACACAGCAGCTCTGTCCCATGTATAACATTAGCAGAAGAGTCTTAAACATAATGGAATGCATTTCTGTTTCACTCATTGGTCACTTGAAAATATGAGTTATTTGTTTATGATGAATAGTAATGTCACTCAAAATTTCACTTTGCTTTAGGCTGAAAACAAGTATTTTTTTAAAAAAAATATTCTAAGTGTTTTTTTTATGATGCAATATACTCATTTATTTTAAACCCTACACCCTAATTTTCATGTGCATGCAATTTTGATTAGGCTATCATGCCAATCCAAATACTTTTGTTTGCTGAAATTAAGATGCAATAAGTAGTTATTAACTTTCTTTTTGTTAAGAAGGTAATAACTTATTACACAATAATTTATTTATTTCCCAAGCTCTTCTTTCCCTCTGCTTGGAATTTATCTTTTGCTGGTTGCTTTGATCTCTCTGTCCATTATTTGATTTTATGTTTTAATTACTGTTATAATCTGTTTTATCAATCTTTTCTCTACAGGTGCCTAAGGGGCATGTTTGGATTCAGGGGGATAACATTTATGCTTCCCGTGACTCACGCCATTTCGGTCCTGTTCCATATGGTCTCATAGAAGGGAAAGTGTTTTTCCGGGTAAGTGTTGTACCTTGACATACTACATTCTTGTATAATTTATCACTTTAGGTTTCTCTCCTTTATCTTAAGATTGTTTGAACTTCATGATGCACTTTTCTCTTATCTCCATGTGGTCTAAATAGTTTTTATTTCCCATAACATTGCAGAGTGAGATAGAGTTGTATTGATACTGTTATGTTAATGCAGTGCTAAGTTTGACTGTTTTTTCTCGCTAGTGTACTTGGATAAATCAGTGATTTTGTAGTTGAACCAATGTTTTTAAAAGCAGACTGGTCATTGAACTGGTCAAGACTCAAGTTCAAGGTTCAACAGTCTAACCGTGATTGAACTATGGTTGAACTTGTTTTAATAAATACTGCCTGCCTCTAGTCCTTACTATGAGATTTGGTTCTTTTAATAAGACATTTTATAATTTTTATACAACATCAGATTTGTTTTACTTGTTTATCCCAATTAAATATTATGAGTATTTGTGGGAGAAATAATTAAATATTCCCTACGGCCCTTAATATAAGACATGGTTTAAAAGAATTTGTTGGTAAGGTATTTTATAGATTCTATGAAACATTAAATTTCTTTTCTTTCTTTCTCATTATTAATATTATGGATATGTGTGTTTTTTATTAATAAAAAATGAGAAAATAATTTTAGAAGTCATTAATGATGAGGGTAAATTGGTACATTGCTAACATTGTTTTATAAATTCAACAAAATCAACCGAATTAATTACTTTTATTGGTTTATGTGATTATGTTAGCAATGTCTTATATTTAGAACTGGAGGAGTATAGTATCATAATATTATCATAGTAAAAATAAAAAATTGTTGTATTTGATTTTTAACATTCAAAATACGAATAAAAATCTGAATAAGAAAACCATGGTTGGAACTGTACTGTAATGCATAAGGCAACTGCTGATATTTGTTGCTGATCTTAGAAATCATAACCTTGAATAATTTGATCTATCATTGTAGTCAGAATCATACTTGAAAATGCATAAGGCAACTGCTGATATTTGTTGATCTTAGATATCATAACCTTAAATAATTTGATCTATCATTGTACTTAGAACCATAGTTGAAACTGTAATGCATAAGGCAACTGCTGATATTTGTAGCTATTGTAAGATATCATAACCTCGAATAATTTGATCTATCATTGTAGTGGAAAGTGAAAACATCATTTGCTGTGTGGAAACTAGGTCATTCTGATTAATCAGTCGAACCATTTTATGCTTTACTACAAATATTTTACATGATAGCAAAAAGGTGGATGTTAACACTTGTTGGCAAGTACAATTGTGTTCTATTTACTGATTTTAAATCTCCCGTTAAAGATATTTCAAATTCTGTATGTTACTAGGTATGGCCACCTAGCAGCTTTGGACTACTAGATCAATGAAGTAATTTTAATGAAGGTACTGTCCTTTCAGTTGTGTTTAAGATGTCTGCATTCATCTTTTGTTTAAAGTATTTATTGAACACTGTGTCCCGGACTACAGAGAAAGTGAAATCTTTAACATGAATCTCAGCTTATTATTATAGTGTTAATTACCAGGTTTTATGCCTATTGATGCAGGTGTTGAGATGTTTAAATTCTACCTCAATTCTCAATGTACAAGTCAATCATTTATTTCAAATAAATAGGCTTTAAATTGGTATGGTTTAGGAAGGTTACTACCGTTTTTTCCTCTTGCTATCTTGGCGAGAGATGGTTGACTTTACAACCTAGATCCAACTGTGTACTGTCTAATTAACTGAAATATGGAAATATCTTTATCTAGAGAGGAATAATATTTATGAATTGTAGTGGATTTGCATGGATTAATAGGGCAGAATATTGGCTGCCCTCAAGCTAATCGCAGTCAGAAAAACAAAATTAGTATTATTATTTTTTGCTAGTTTTCACATTGTGAAAAATAATTGGTAAAGAAAGTGTTTTGTAGAGATCAAGAGGAAGAAACTTTGTGAACTTCCACTAGGTTGAGACTAGACTTAATATGGCCTCACCTTAAAGAGGATGAGTGGGTTTGCACTCTGACATGATGCTCTACCAAAGATATAGAGATAAGAGAAGGAAAGTTGATGAATAATCAAGTATTAGTTTATTTTATTAAAAAGTTTCACATGTTAAACATCACTATGAACATTAGCATCCCAAGTTGACATCCCAATATTCAACAATCATATGCTATTACATGGAGAGTTGCATAAAAGGAAGAAAAATTATACAAGAACATGGGGAACCGACCCAAACCCATGCTCAGAAACAGACAACCACACTCACACAAAGGACATGACTAAGCAAAACGACAATCTGAGAGTTGATACCTAGTACAAAAAAATCTAAACTAAGATTAGAATGAAGATCATTAAACCACATAGAGCCAAGTTTATTATTGTCAATCTCAATGTTAGCAAGCCTGACATCACAACAATTGCCTTCACAATAAATGTGAGAAACCTTAAAGTCCAAAATATCATAACTGTTAAGACACTTCATCCATCTTCCACCCGAGGAATAGGCTGAGGAGAAGAAAAAGCTTGATAAACCAAGGCATAACTCACATTCTAACCACAAACATCTATAACAACGATCCACACAAATCTCTATCGCCAAAATAATAGCCAATAGTTTCGTTATAAAAGGATTTGTTAATACCAAAGAGAAATTGCCCATGTAGACCCCATGACTCCCTTTAAAAATGCCTCCACAAACATGATTAGGGTACCCTCTAGAAGCTCCTCTAGAAGCTACATCAGTGTTGATTTTAAGCTAACCAACATCAAACATCTTCGAGATGACTCACAGAGACCTAGTTTCTTTTTGGGGCCTTTGGATATCAAAGGACTTCAACATGCCAAAGTCAGTAATATCACTATTCGTACTTTTTTTAGAAGAATTACCTAACATCTTGATATGCCATTAGATTGTGTATATCCGTCAAATCCAAATTTAGACTCTATTGAAACCTAACATGATTTTGCAGTCTCCACATCATCCAAAGAACATTAGTAATAACCACTACATGAATTTCTTTCACAAGAGGACTACTTGCAAATTTGAGAAATTGCAAAATATCATTAAGAGAGAGAAAATCAAATTTGGAAAAACTTGTTGAAGCCATGATCAGATTTTAAGAGAAATATTACACCCAAAAAAGAAATGCAAAGTACTCTAAGTTGAATCTCCTTACCAGAGAGAATTTTATTATATAAAAGTTTCCAAATAACAAGTCTTGGTAAGAGGAATGAAATTCTCCCAAATTAGACTTCCCCACTTAGAGGGATTATGAGAAGTGCGAAAGAAATTTCTAGCCAATTTTTGACTTAGGATACCAGAGTCATCCAAGGTCCAATTAGGAACATTAGGTAAATTTGTGAGAACCAAATTTTGAATATTGTCCAAACCCGAAATGTTTTGCAAAGAGAATGGCAGGCATACACCAAGCATGAGCAGCAGCTTTAGAAGCAAGATGACACTTTTCAGTACTAGGAAATACAAGCTTTAGAACGTCAAGAGTCATTCCAGAAGTTAATTTGCTCATCATTTCCAACAATCCAATGAGTATTTCCAAGAATAATATCATACAATTCAACAATACCTCGCCAAATCGAAAAAGATTTATAAATGACAGGCTTATTATATTTGGTCTCCAAAAATCTAGTTCTCATCAACTCAACCCAAGGCATACGACTATAAGAAAAATCCCTAGTAAAACGAAGCAAATAGGCTTTATTTTCTTCAAAAATATTCATAACGTGCAATTCACCATCATGTTTGATTGCTAGTATATTAAATTCATTTGCATATTCCTATTTCATCAAACATATATTTAAATTTCATTTCTAAATCTAATTTTAAATATTACAATTTTTTTAATACAGTTTTATGTTTTTATATTTGTGCGGGGAATAAAAATTCAACCCCTTTTCCAATTTATTATATATATTAAAAAATTTAAATTCATGTTTCTAAATATTTTTCCATTACATAAAGTAATTTCTTTATAGTTATCTATTATTCAAATATAATTTATATTCATTTTTAATAAAATGCACCCAGAGGTATATCAGTAATTATTTATATAATATGATTATCACTTTTTTTAGTCACATCTTCTGAAGAAATTTTTGACTCAATTTTTTTTTCAATCTAAAGAATCTTTATCTTCCTCTCCTCTCTTTCCCTCATATCCGAATCCAAACAAAGTGGTTTAGAAATAGTTGGTCTAAAATGATCACACCTACTTTAGGGCTACCTCAAGTCAGTTAAATACGCGTCGGACTTTACGAATTTAAAATATGCGTTGGACTAAATATAATTTAAAAGACGGGTACCGATCCAACCATGTCCTAGAGCTACAATCCTCATTAAAGTAGTGTAAGCAATAATGAACTGAGACATTCTATTTTATCTTCCTAACAATATTGTTATAATTATTATTATTATTCTATTGAAGATTAAGAATTTGTTTGGATGAAAGTGAGTAGAAAGGGAAGGAAAGTAGGAGAAACATGTTATTTGGATGTAAAGTTAACAGAACTGAATGTAAAGTTTGTAGTTGATGTGATTTATGTAACTGAAAAATAAATATGATTTAATTATATAATTTATTAATTTATCAAAATACTCTTGTCTTAGATTTGTTAAGGTTAATATATTTTTTATTTAAAATAAACATGAATATTTATATTTAAAGGTTTATATATATATATATATATGTTATTTGTGTCTCAATTTTTAATTAAGGAAAAAAGTTCACAATTATTTTGATTGAACCAATATTATGATGTAAAGGAATAATTTTGGTAACTAAAATTGTGTGTGTTCATGAAAACAAATGCAAATGGTTCTAATAGGCATGCATTAAAATTCATAATTACGACAAAATAATTAAGTTCGAGTACATGGAAATAAAAGAGAAAGGAAGATATACAATAATAAATGTAAATGAAGTTAAAGATTGTTCTAAACTATCTGCAAGTTCCATGATCCTATTTTCAACGATATTAATCTTGTCATGGACATGGTCGAGACCATGAGAAGGTTGCGTGATAGGGTATTGAAATCTAATTGTAGTCCTTGCATACTTTGTTGTAGTCTTCGTATACCTCCCTATATTTGGTTTAACATATTACATTATTGGAAAGCTGATCATCATGTCCTTGAATCTCAAAATTTTCATCTCCACTTTTTTGCTCTTGTTGTGGACCATGATTATACCATTTATAATGATCACATTCAAATTTTCAAAGATTTTTCATTCAAAAAAATATGACCAGAGTAATTTTGAGTTTACCTCCAACCTTAAATAAAAAACGTACATGCCATAATATATGAGTTACAAAAAGAACATAAGGACATATATATATATAATGTAATAATCCACCACAATAGTTAAACTTCATGCATTCTTGCAAGGACAATCACGGAGATGCAAAGCATGATCTTTGTCATAGTTTAGGTCACCGAGATGGGTTAAGTTAAACTTGTGATCTTAATATTTCAAGTTTGCACCATCCAATCATTTGGAGTGATTCAAATCTTTTTCTTCAATACCTTTGTGACTAAATCGTCAATGTCGAGGAATTTCAAATTTGTGTAAAAGATTTTTATGAGATTTTCGTAGTAGTATTGATCTTTTGATGACACTATTGAACAAGAGCTTTGATGTCTCCAAATCTATGAAGATTAGTTGAAGGCCTTGTTGTTGCTTGTGTGTGTGGGTTCTGGGTAGTTTGAATTTGTAAATCCACTCTTAGTTAGGATCCAAAGTTGGTTTAAATCAAATTCTTTTGAAAAAGAGTGTTTTACAAAGAAGTGGAAAAACAACCAGTTGTTTTATCGTTTCAATCGGTTGGTTTACACTTAGTGTTTTTGAAAAAAAGGTTTTGACAAAGTTTGAAATTGGTTTGACAATTAAATCAGTTGTGTTGACATTTCAATCGATTGTTTTTTGAAATTCCTTAACAAAATTTGTTAAGTTTTTTAAATCTATTTTAATTTATTCAAAACTGATTTGGCTTTTGCTTTAAATGTTTTTAACAGCCATTTGGAGTTTAAATAATCTATTTTGCGCTCCTGGTAGTTAAGATATCATATTAACATCTCTTTCAAATCAGTTTTTCTCCAAGATTTGCCTCAAGATTTGAATTTTGCTAAGTGGAATAAGACTGCTTTTTGTAACTTTTGAATTCAATCTGTATCAGGTGTGATCAATCCTTATTCTCTCTTGTATACTATAATTTTGTAAACGTGTTGTGTGCAAATCCAGAGGGTGTTATGTGATATGTAGTGTGTTGTTTGTTAAAGGATGTGTGTGTTCTTGAAGGGTTCAAGATCACCTCTTTGGTGTGTGGTTTGTAATCAAGGTTGTTGATTGCTTAGTGGAATACCCAGTGTAGATCTGTTATGTGATTCTTTCTATCCTTAATCTCATTTAAATCTGTTTTGTCTTGTTTTTATTAACTGCTGATAAAAATAACCGGTTGAATTTCTTGAAACATAATAAAACAAATTTGTTTCTTGGCTAACTTGATTCCTTTCTCTTTGATTCTTCATTGGCTTTCTCTATACCTTCAAAGTTTGTGAAAATATTTTAAAAACAATTCAACCCCCCCCCCCCCCCCCCCTCCTTTATAAGCAAACCCACAAAAAAAAAAAAAACAAAAAAAAAAAACACAACCAAACAAAAAAAAAAAAAAAAGAAAAAATATAC
>Ga0123342_1010070_pt1 | contig 10983 bp, 2 predicted proteins | sample Turbeawhitnodule_FD_89960 | JGI IMG/M metagenome (GOLD analysis project Ga0123342, IMG submission 89960) | Root nodule microbial communities of legume samples collected from Mexico - Turtle bean Mexico white nodule | ecosystem: Host-associated > Plants > Roots > Nodule | place: Mexico: Nepantla... | reverse complement strand
CCTTGAGTTGAGATATTCTCTCTGAGTTTTTGGTGATTCTTCCACTGACTTGAGCGTCGGAGCGCGATCGGCCGCAGTGGCGCCACTTTGTTTTCTTCAGGTTCTTGCGAGGAATTAAGACGTAAGGAGCAAAAGCTAACGTGGTGCGAAGCTGAACAAAGGAGAGATCTTTGACGTGGCAAGACTCTTGCACTCAAGTCAACCGGCTGGATCAACTCTTATATTTTCAATAAGATCACTTGAATAACTTGAATTTCATTGCTTAACTTGTTTCAGTTCTTCACCTTCAATATCTTTATATAGCTTTTCAAATTTGTCCTTTGATACTTGAATTGGTTAAGTTTGAGTTTTGCAATATCTCCATATCTTCGTTCTTTTTTGTGATAGACGCTCAAAATAGAAAGCTTGAATTTACAATATTTAAATTTTTTTTATTCAAATATTTTTTTAAGAAAATAATCAAAAATACTTGCAATATGGACTAGTAAAAAAAAATTAAAACATAATCAGAAAATATTTTTATTCCACATAATATGTGATGCTAAAAGCATAGTACTTAGGATTTTCATTTATTCAATTTGTTTCTGTTTAAAAAATATTTATAGATATTCATAATATATTATAAGTGATAAAATTTGTTTAAGCAAGATAATTCATAAAGAGATAATAAAGATATTTTTGTTTCTTAGAAAAACACTAAGAATATCTTTTTGTTCCACAAAACATGCAACTAAAATATTTTCTTTTCAAATATTATATTACTTTGATTAAACACGTTTTTAGCAAGTATATGTATTCTAAATATTTTGTTTTTCAAAATTAATTGTTTTAAACAAAAGCTCTTATGCATTCAATTTTTTCATTAAACCATCTATTATGAACACGTGTTGTGGATGCTCAGAGAGTCTCATGTGTGCTACAATTGTACAAAACTTGTTAAAAAAATAGATACAAGTAAGTCATTCAATTATTTTTGTTATTATCAAAATATAAAAACATAAACTCCACATATATTTTTTGGTCATTAGACCATCTAATGAATCATAAATTATCTAGTGTCTCAATAGTTCGTCTGATGGGCTTAATAGAATGTTTAGATAAATTGTCCAAGGTCTCAATAATAATCACATTAAGAATATATCTATGAGTTTAAGGGGTAAGAATTGTTAAATGTATTAGAATGTATTGGTTTGATGATTTGTACAATCCATTATTGTTATGACTTTATGATTCTCTACATATATCACTTGGGTATTGGATTGACCTCCTAAGTGACACTAAAATGATGGCAATCATTGTTGTGATAGAACATTGTGGCACTACGACTTAAGTGTCACATTGGTCACTCAAGCGACAATACTTATTGCTCAAGCCATAGTTTGAAATTTAAATGAGAGAGATATTAAAGTAATTCGAATTCTCATCGCTTAAGTGATGTTTGGTTGCTCAAGTGATTAAAACTTAGAAAATTGAGGTCATTTTTGGATGGTTGTGACTTAATACAAGAATTCACAAGGTTTAAGCGATGGTGTAATGGTTGAACAATAAAAAGTCAATGTTGACTCCTTTATTTGAATGATGAATGCTCAAGTGAGGAAGAAAATAAATTAATTCTCTCTCCTTCAAAGCTCTTATCACTAAGCAACGTGATGTATCATTGAAATGGTGTGATGGGTTTTCCCCTAATTTGATATGATAATTCACTCAAGTGAGGTTTGTTCACTCAAAGAATCATATCACTTATTTCAAATGCATGTTTTAAGGTGTGGTTAGCTAAGGGATGATATGTAGTTATGTGTGTGTGGATGATATGTAATTATGTGTGTGTGAGAGAGATATTATTGCATTAGTGGGTATGAATAGATGCATACGGTGAGTAATGATGAATTAATTTGAATGATAACGTGATATGATAAATTGAGTTGGTTTTGAACTAATTTGATTGGTTAATGAGTTTGGTAAATTACCTACGTGGTAATTTGATTTATTAAGAAATGGAACAATATAAGGATTGTGATATATCATATCCTGAGTAGACGAGTAAAATTTAAGTATATGAACCTAGTAAGAGAAGAAGATTTTCTTTCTGCATTAATAGTTTAAATCATGTAGATTAATATTAGGTGATGAGAAACTAAAAGAAATTCTTGTTTTATTGTTGTATGTAAGTTTTATACAAAAAAAACCTTGACACCATGGAGCTAAAGTTGACATACGAAACGAGCTTGAAATGACAAAATATGTTAGTTTCTGGTGGGACATGTTACTAAAGGGTCCTTTGGAAATTTGTATTAAATTATCTTGAGATCATGGGGGACTTTTGTGCAAAAAGTGCTTAGAGTGATTCATGTGTAATTTGTTGGATGTGAATTCTTTAATACAATTCTTTAATTACACGCTTTAAACAACTACTTTATATAATGTATTGGCGCTTGTTACGACGATTCACAATAGACGGTCATATTATACTTTGTGGCGGTCAGATCTAAGGCGGTACACGAAATCGCCACATGCATAAATAGTAACGTTTATAAATGACACATTATACAAAAATAACCATCCCCACATATACGTTTTTTTTTTTGTAATAAATTGAAAATGTGTGACTATAAAGATATATAAGATATATGTATTTGTATTCGCACACATATATATGGATAAAATGATATGTTATTAGAATATTAACTCATCTTTTTATGTGATTTTTTGTGTTTTGTTTTAAACTTTACATTTAATACCAGACGTGTGAAAGTTTTAAGTATTTTTTTTTTTTATTTTAAAGCACTATACATGTTTTTTTTATTCAAAGCATCCATATTTACAGGACAATTATTATGTACTAATATTATATATATATATATATATAATTTGGGGTGGTATAAGTATGTCAAACTTTAACAAGACTAGAAGGGATGGGTTAGATATATTTCTTTGTGTGTGATAATTTGAAGAGAGACAAAAAAAAAAAAAAAATTGCATTAGAAAAATAATGAAAATGTAGAAAAAGTTGTAATAATGCACACTTGGAACTAGATTAAGAAAATTTTCTATTTTAATTCTGACTTTTTGGGTATATGTATTTTCTTTGTTTAGGGTTTTCATATAAACCTATATCTAGAGCGTGTGTCTGATATTCACTCTCTCCAATACAGGAGTGTAACTTTACCAACATCTATATAAGTTGGAGACCACCAAGATGGTAGTGAAACAACTCGGACAATTCATAAAATAGTTTCTTTGAACAAAGATACATAATCCATGGAAGAGTGAGTGTTGACAGAGCTCATAAGTTGATTAAAAATAATACACATATATTTGTTTTTATATATTTTTATCCTGTTATAAAGTTCTTATAAACTATTAAACTAGAAACTCTTTTCATTAGTGATATTATATAATTGTTATTAACCCCACAAGTTTTTGGATTATTCGGTTATAAAAAATGTGATTATAATTTATTGATATACCTTATTTTGGTTATCTGAATGGTTGATAGTTGTCTTAGTAAGACGACAATATGATGGCTTTACAGGTTGGCAGACGACCTTGCATCCTCACCCTTTTTTCTTTCTTTCTGTTTTTCCTGCATTATTTCCCTTCCAGCTACAAACAAAAACCATTGTAACAAACCAAAATTTCACAACAAAAATAAAAACAAAAACAGATAACTTGGCTAACTGTTAAAACCCCTTCTTTCATAAATTAATTAAAAGATAATTAATTTTCCCTTTAAAATCTTAAATACCTTTGCAGTTAATATTGCTCCATTTATTTGCTTAAATAAGTATATAATAATTACAAGCTCAACTGCAAAAAAATAAATAAAGAAACCACACAGTACAAATCACAAGGCTCTTGTTATGTCTCATAAATATAGATATTTTATGACTTAATATGTTACAGTGAGGGTATAAAAGGTAATGGAGCAGCTATTATAGAAAATAGAAAGAAATAAACGGTAGTGGATTTTTGGTGCATTTGGAAAAAGAACGGAAGCCAGAGAAGCCAGGGGGTTCAGAAAATAATAAAAAATTGTCAGTTTATGACGTTTAAAGCAAACGATAAGATAATATTAAAAAATAATAAATGTTTATTTTTTAAGAATAAATAAATGTTTAGTTTCTTTGCTTTTTGTTTGAAGAAATAGGAAAAGAAAAATTCAGACAGACCTGTGCTCCACGTTGCTGTCACGCGGCTCCGCCGCTGCCTAGTTCATAATTTATGACTATTGCTACTTTGCGTAATGTCTATGCTCAACAATTATTTAATCGTATTTATTGTAAATCATATGTGATTGTAACTTTTAAATCAATTATTGTAAACATTCATTTTTATTGAATAGATAATATATAATTAAATATTTATATTGTTCGTGCTTTAGATAAAATTATTAATTATACTTCTTAAAGCAAATGGTGTGTATTGCTGTTTAATATGAATCGATATAAAAAAACATAATTCAAAATTCATTATTATTAATATTTTTTAAACTATTTTGAATTACATTATTTCAATAAAATGGTTTGATTTATATTTTGGATTGAAAATGAAGATATATATGGATATAATGATATATTTAGATTTAATAAACTGTATAAGTGTTGGTTAAATATGATAGTAATTTAGTATTGTATTTTAATTATGATGTTATATAATTTATTTATGAATGTGAGAAATTTTAAAATTGTAAATATATTATTATATAAAAAAATCTAAAATATATATTGAATTACATTCAATTCAATTAAAAAAATATATATCATTATAATTATGATATTTTAGTATTTTGATTATTAGTTCTTATTATGTTATAAGTTTTGACAATACTTTTGTTCTACTTTTTGAAATATTGACAATATTTTTTATGAAACAATGAAAACATGGTTTTTGAAGTATTTTTTAAAGTTAAAGATGTAATAATATTTTTAACTACTGAATTCATTTCACTTCACTCAATCCAATTATGATTGGATTTTCCTAAATAAAAGGTGAAGTGATTGAATTAGGGTAATATTAGACTTGCAATACCAAATTCAATTTGACTTGAACTAAAATATAATTGTAAACCTGTGAAAGACTCAATTAAAATTAGACAGTGTGTAGGATAGAGGTATGATATATAATATATAATATATGATATATATTTAGGAAAAATAGTAGTTAGTCACATTACAATTCATAATATTCGAAACCCAACTGTATCCTCCTGTTTCATTACTCTCTCTTTCATTATCATTCTTCCCCCAATTTCAATTCCTCCGAGATTCTCGCTTTGCCCCGTTAAGGAGTCACGTTAACCCTCTCAAGAATGAAACCAACCAATTAATTATTAATTGTTATTAACTAGATAAACTAAATTAACTATTTTATTTTTCATTTTTCTCAGCAACTGAAATAAAAAATAGTATATATATATATATATATATATATTATATAATTTAAATAATTTAGAAAACCCGATGAAACACATTATTACAGCGATTTGCAATGTTTGTACGTGTCCACACTTGATAAGTCTCCTCACACACCTTATTAGACTCTCTCTGACTCACTTTCCTCAACACACAACACAACCTTAACCTTAACCTTTGCAGCGACAATGGCCGGCGAACTCGCCGGAGACCACACGCCAGAGCTTCTCTGTCTGGTCCATGACATCGCCGGAATGTGCCCCGGCTCCTCCTCCGCCACGCCCATTGCCGCCGACGCCCTGTTCCGCAAGGACTGCACCGATCTGGTTCGCCGGATCTCCCTCCTCACCCACTTGTTCGAGGAGATTAGAGAACTCAACAACAACAACAACAACAGCTACAATGTTGTCCCTTCCGCTTCCTCCTCTTCTTCCTCCTCTTCCGCGGCATCTTGGTCATCTGATCTTGTCCTCGCTCTTCACTCTGCAAGAAGCTTGCTTTCCGTCGCCAGAAATTTCCGTTCCAATTGCTCCTCTGTGAGTTCTTGATCTATTCCAACGCCAACCCTTTGGGGGGGTTTCGAAACTTAAGCTGCTACGTCATATTCTTCGGTTTTTCAGTAATTTAGATCTGTAGTTCGCTAGCTATAACTCCCAAACTTTGAGCTCTTTTTTGCATTCCTTTCATTAACCGTAACATAGTACAAAATGTTTTTTAGGAAAATTTCTCTTGAATTTGGTGTCGGTGATTGGGTGGGTCTGCAAAAGTTATTAGTGTTGATGAAATCTATTATAAAGTTCAATTGCAACTTGTGAGAGTAGATATTTCAGGAAATTGTTACTTGAATTTTTTTTGTTGAGATGGGTGTAATGCGTGCAATGAAACCGCTACTCAGGGCTTGCTTATGTTCTTTGTGCTGTTTACAAAGAGGGTTGGTTTTGTAAAAGAGACTATTCTCGCAGTGTGGCAAATCAAGGTTTGAATCCTTTATGAGAGAGGTTCTTGCATTTAGAACTAAACCGTGTCTGGAACAAATTTGCCTCAATGAGGATATTTGTAGAAAAAAAATGTCCGTTGTGTTGTTTCATTGAATGGGAGTGTTCTTCTGTTTGGCTTTCTGGGTGTTGTTCTTCGTGTCTTGGTAAATTTGTGTGTCCTTACGATGTGTTCTTTTAAATAGAGAGATAATTTTGCAGTTGTTGAATCGCTTAAGTCGGAATCTTACGGGGGTTGAATTTCTGTGGGCATGTCTATGTGTAAAAGGATGTCTGTGTAATTCTCTGAAATTTGATGTATCTTGATTTAAGGATGGAGCTGCAAAGACCATTGTCTTCCAATTTCAGTGTGTGACATGGAAATTGGAGAAACTGTTGAGTAATTTGTCGTATGACAATTTGGACATCTCAGAGGAAGTCAAAGAACAGGTAGAATTTGGATGAGTGGGTTGGTTTTTAATTTGGTATACTATTTGCTCGAGTTAATTTGCTGACATTATCTGCTTTTCTAGGTGGATTTGGTGAGAACGCAATTGAAACGAGCCACAGAAAAATATGGGTTTATGATTTCAAAGATGCCATCTCATGAATTATCCCAGCCACTGACTGAAGAAATTAGTCAGGTTCTTGCCAAATCCGTGGGTGGATTGTACAAACAACATAGCTGTCCTGAAAATTTATCAGAACTAGACAGCATTTCTAAGAACAATGGAGAGAATAATAGCAGCACTAATCGGGCTGGATCTCGCTTGGAAAGAGCAAGGAGCATCCATGCTTCTTCTGAAGTTTTCTTTTTGAACGAATCTGATCCTGAAAGTCAAGAAATTTCTGAGACAAAGAGTCTCCCTGAGGTTAAAAAGCCTGAAGCAATTGTGATTCCTGAAGATTTTCTTTGCCCTATATCCTTGGAACTAATGAGGGATCCTGTTATTGTGGCGACTGGTCAGGTAAATTCATCACAGATGTTGCATCGACAAAAGAAATATTCGTGCAAATTTTTCTGGTCTCTAAATTTCTTGCTTCTGTTATTCTGCAGACGTATGAGAGATCTTACATACAGAGATGGATAGATTGTGGAAATACAACATGTCCGAAAACTCAGCAGAAGCTCCAACATTTAACCCTCACACCAAATTATGTTTTAAGGAGCCTTATTTATCAGTGGTGTATAGAGCACAACATTGAGCAGCCAACAGGACTAACTAATGGGAAAATAAAGAAGAGTGATGGGTCGTTCAGAGACGTTACAGGTGACATAGCAGCAATTGAAGCTCTGGTGCGGAAGCTCTCCAGTCGGTCTGTTGAGGAGCGTAGAGCAGCTGTTACCGAAATTCGATCACTATCCAAACGTAGTACTGACAATAGGATACTAATTGCTGAAGCTGGAGCAATTCCAGTTCTAGTCAACCTTCTAACATCAGAAGATGTACTGACGCAAGACAATGCTGTTACATCAATTCTAAACCTTTCCATTTATGAAAATAACAAAGGACTTATAATGCTTGCTGGTGCCATTCCATCCATTGTCCAAGTCCTCCGTGCTGGAACCATGGAAGCAAGAGAAAATGCAGCAGCAACCCTTTTCAGCTTGTCACTTGCAGATGAGAACAAAATCATAATTGGTGCGTCAGGAGCCATACCCGCATTGGTAGAATTGCTCCAAAACGGGAGTCCTAGAGGAAAGAAGGATGCAGCAACAGCATTATTCAATTTATGCATTTATCAAGGGAACAAGGGCAGGGCCATTAGGGCAGGGATCATCACAGCATTGTTGAAAATGCTTACAGATTCAAGCAAATCAATGGTTGACGAAGCCCTAACAATAATGTCAGTTCTTGCCAGCCACCAAGAGGCAAAAATTGCTATAGTAAAAGCGAGCACTATACCAGTTTTGATAGATCTTTTGAGGACCGGATTGCCTCGCAATAAAGAGAATGCAGCTGCTATTCTTCTTGCCTTGTGCAAGAGGGATGCCGATAATCTTGCTTGTATAAGTAGACTTGGTGCCGTCATACCTCTTTCTGAACTTGCTCGAACTGGTACAGAGAGGGCCAAACGGAAAGCTACTTCATTACTGGAGCATCTTCGTAAGTTGCAGCAACTTTGAATGGTGTAGTTCTGCAAATAACTTCACGTTTCTTCTGTTCTCTCATTATTTGACATAATTTTCCACACTGCGGTTTGCAAACTGGTCACACGAGGTGAAATAAGAAAATCAGCCTCGTTGATTCAGTTATTCTTTTCTTGGTTTCTTCTTTTTTAACCCCTGTATGAGCGTGTAAAGAAATCAATTGATATATTGTTTCCATATGAAATTCTTACACAAGTTCCTGTTTTCATTTTTAGCTCGTTGCCCTGTTCAGATAGTTAACTGTAGCATCTAGCCCTTAACTTAAGGCACACTTTTGAATCTCAATAAATGTATTCAGATTTAACATCTCCCAGATAGAAAAGTCAACAACTGTCTTCCTTTTCTTTTTCAGTTTTTCCTAATCAAATAACAAAAGTAGAAGATAGAAAGAAAAAGGGAAGTTTATACGAATATACTCATTCAGGGAATTGGTGAGTGATATTTGTTTTGGATAAAGGCAATGTATTGCATCGTAATGCCATCCTTACTTGCCCAATTCTTTTGTTGCTTGTTTTCCTTTCTTGGGTGTCATTAGTGTTCTAAATGTCTCTTAAAGTGTTTTTCTTTTTATTCAGAAGTAAAAAAGTTTTGGTAAGTTGCACTCTAGGTGAGGTCAATGGAATCTTCCATGAATGAAGTGATGGGCACTAGATTAAGGGTGAGATCAATATGAGAGATCTGGCCTAGAACATCTGCCTCATTTACTTCAACTAGAAGTCATCTTTGAATCAACAGCAAGGAAGCAACTGGATCCAGTTTATCAGGAAAAGTCCTCAGTATACCCAATCACCCAAGATATGCAGACACCTCCACGCGTATTCCAATCAAATTTTAAATTTTAAATTACACTCTAAAGTTATAAAACGAAAACTCATTAAGGACTTTCCTCTAAATAAGGTTCACTCGATTTAATTTCCCTTTTTGACGTCTATTACTTATTTTGACTAATTAATTCTGACATCTAACTGTTTTAAATATTACCGCTTTACTTTTGAAGAAAAATACATGTAAGAATTATAAATAAATAAAACTAAAACTTGTAAACGTGATAACTGAATTTACCTTTTTATTATAAGAAATGAAAAAACCTATACTTAAATTTTGTTTTAGATTGATATGATGTATTATTGGAGTTATTGATGAATAAAGAATTGGTACACTATTTCGTTGGCAATTTGTCTTGGATTATACCGACAAGAAGTTAAGCTGCAAGATCGGATGCTATGGTTGTCTCAGATTTACCTGATCCTTAGATGGATGGATCCCATCCCCGTTGTCTCAGATTTACCTGATCCTTAGATGGACGGATCCCTTCCCCTTAAGGTGTCCCGGTCCTTTGAATATGCATATTCTTTTCACAAAGTTCATAAAAGGTTCTTGTACTGGTAGATTCCGCACGATCAAGACCATGTCTCGGACCTGATCATTACGCCGACCGACACTACAAATCTAATTACGTTTAAGCAGAGTTAGTGAGACTAACCAGTAATCAAGAGTTAGATAATACAATTCTAAACATGACACAGTAGTCACAATATTGAGTGTCGAATACTAAATCTGACTTGAGCGTCAAAATGCCTTTTGCAGGTACCATCCGAGTCTGAATTATGTGAAAGTCGAGGAGTAGAGCGAGTAGAGAAGAGGAAGAAGCTTGTAGGGAAAGGAATTGAAGTGAAAACCGACCGACCGACTAAGGGAGTAGAAAAACAGTTTCAATCGTTCTCTAGGCCTCAACCCCGTTTGAGAACAATTGGCACCCACCGTGGGACTGAGAGAATTCGTGTGAAGAAGAAAGTAAATGGTATCAATCCGAAGCATGGCTAACGAAAGGATGTCTGAAGCTGAGCAAAAACACACTTCCTTTGGCACAACATACACCAAAAATGTTGATCTTGACAACCTCAAGAGCACACAACACTCCTTGGCTTACTACACCAAAATTTACAAAATATTCAGAATGAATTACACTTGTTACAGAATGATCTGAAATCAATACAGATATAATCCTATTCCACTCTCTCTTGAGAAAACCAAAGCTGAATAGTGAATGTTTAAATCTTGAAAGCAATCTCTCTCAAATTGAAAAACTCAAATATGTTTTTCTCTTTCCTTTTTTGTTATAAAACATAAACAAACTATTTATAGTTTTCAAAGATTGGTCAAAGCATTTAAAACAGGAGCACATTCAGTTTGAAAATCATTTAAAGCACACTCAACTAACAAAACAGATTTTGTTAGGATTTTCCAACAAACAATCGATTGAAAGCACGAAACAATCGATTGTTTTGGTTTGACAGTAAGTCAACCAACCAAAACAGTTTTCAACCTTTTCAAAAACACCTAAGAGTAAAACAATCGGTTGTTTCGACAAAACAACATGTTGTTTTTCACTTAGTTTGAAAAACACTTTAAACTTAAAAGATTTGAAAACACTTTAGCTTTAGAT
>Ga0123342_1010069_pt1 | contig 10983 bp, 4 predicted proteins | sample Turbeawhitnodule_FD_89960 | JGI IMG/M metagenome (GOLD analysis project Ga0123342, IMG submission 89960) | Root nodule microbial communities of legume samples collected from Mexico - Turtle bean Mexico white nodule | ecosystem: Host-associated > Plants > Roots > Nodule | place: Mexico: Nepantla... | reverse complement strand
TCAGTCCATCCATTTATTGCCTTCAAATTCATCAATCTTAACACCGCCGACAACCGTGTGAAGTTAGTTGATCCAGGATACAATGGAGTCTCTGCATCGCTTGACATACTTCCATATCCATGCGTTTTTGCAAAAGACTCAGCTCCTACATCATGAATCATGTCTTCCAATCGATCATCATCTACATATCGTGTACTACTTCATCCATGGTGGACCCCACGTATTCTTCAATTACGGAAACATGTGGTAAATTTAATAATTCAGCATGCCATGTCCAAGTTGTATAAGATCGAAGAAACTCATCACATAGCAGGTGTTCCCTCATTATATTAACATCCAATATCCTTCCATTCAAACAATTAACGCACGGACATCTGATCTTTGCTCCATCATGACCAGTATTAATCGTGTTACGTTGTGCAAATTGTATAAATTCTTCTACTCCTCTTTCGTACTCCTCACTTATACGAACATAATTCATCCAATTTCGATTCATTATATATTCTGGAATAGTTAGAATATTTAAATCAGTGTTCTATCTCACGCGTTTGCCGAGGGTCGAACACTCTCGGACTCAATACCAAAACGTATTATTGCTAAATATAACATATAAAGTAACAACTAGCTACTAAATAATACAAATTTTAATATAAATTACATAATACATAAAAAAGAACAAATTCAAAATATAATAAGTACTAATACTAAATAATATAAAATTTGAAAAATAAAAATAATAATACATAAAAAAAACATAAAAATTCAAAATATAATAAATACTAAATAATATCAAATTTAAAATATAAAATAAATTATAATACATCAAAACAAAAAATCAAAAAAATGCAAAAAAAAAATTAAAAAATTTAAAACAGCATACACCAACCTTGTGCATGAACCAAAGTTGGTGGTGAAGAGTGGTAGGGGAGCAAGAGCAACAACGTCAGCAGCGGCGACAGCGACAGCAGTGGAAGCGGTGGCGGAGCAAGGACAAAGAGCTAATGGAACAGTATGTACCTTCGACCCACAATGCAAGGAAACGAAAGCCATTAAAAAACAGACATTGTGAAGATTGAAAGGAAGAAAGCGGATCAATGGAATCAGTACGTACCTTCGACCAACAATGCAATGAACAACGCAAACGAAAGGAAGAACAAAAAGAAACTATGAAAGTGGTGAGGCGCGTAAAAAAATTTAAGGTAAAAAGAATTTACAAATGTGGCTAAACGTAATAACCGCATTTGTAAATCAAAGCGCTTGATTTACAAATGCGGCTATACAAACAACCGCATTTGTAAATCAAATTAATTTAAAAAATGTCACCGCGTTTTTTACGAATACGTTTAAGCGCAAAGCCGCATTAAATAAAGAGCTTTCTTTTCTTCATTTTGCACTAGTGTCTATTTATATATATATATATATATATATATATATATTATTGAATAAGTTGTATTTTAAAATATTGTATGTTTTGTATAAATAGTTTGTTCGATCTATAATAAAATAAATAATTTTGTGAGATATTACAATTGCTCAAACAATAAAAGAATTATAAGAAAAACAATTTTTTATTTTTCAACACTAACAAGATTTGAAATTTAAAATGGTGAATCAAATCACGGTGTTTGCTCATGAACATCTATTTTTTAAGCTTATGCATAAAACACTAGACATGTTTATATATATACAATAAGATGTTATGAGTGGGTGAGTTTGACATCAACGGTTCATTTTGAGATAAGAATGCACTTCTCTCAATTCAAGATGGCTAAGGAAAGTGAAGCTATTAATCAAATATGGCTCTACGTGTAGATAACAGTTGTAGGAGAACTATGGAAACAGAGGAATAAGAAGATATTTAGAAATGGACAGGTGGATCATAATGAAGTCTTCACGATGGCTCAAATGAAGGTATGGTCATCGGTAACTGCGAAGGTACTTCTAGCGAGTTTTTCATACACTGATTGGTGTCTCGAACCTATTGTGTGTTTGAGGTCAATTAAAGCCAATAGAGGTTAGGTGTATGAGTAATTTTTAGCGGTAAGGCTGGTATTGCACAACTCATCTGATTTGTTGTAGTTGTGTCAGCCGAGCTGCGCTTTGTTGGTAGTTGTTGCGAATCTTTATATTCTTGCGTTTTGTAAGGGTGGAGGTGTCTTCTAGTCTCTTGTATAAGGGTTGAGATATCTCTTAAATATTTTATTAATTATTCTTTTCTTGCTAATAAAAAAAATTACGGAAAGTGTCATTACAAAGTCCAAATCTCAAAGCTAACAAAAAGGCATCAGCATACGTTTGATAAAAACATTGCGCATTATATCTCAAGAAATATCAAAAAAATATGATTCCGACATTGAATTAACAAAAATTGCATAAAATAAGAATGATGACAGAAAAGTAAACACAACATACTGATTAATCACATCAACTAATTGAAAGAGGGTACATAACAAGTCCACTAATTTAAAATATTACTTGGACACAATATTGATTGATATAGGTATCTAACGAGCAGAACCGACCAACAGTAGTCTAAGGAAATGTGGTGCTGTAAAGACATGCTGCTATAAATATTGCTACTGTTGAAAATTATGCAGAATTTTACTGCATAACTATGTCATATAAAGCACTAGAGGATGTGCCAAAAAACTTAGGCTTATTTATGTTGTTATGCGTTAGATTGTAGATGGATTTGGGACACGATGTTTCGTTTTAATTTATTTAATTTTTGCTATAAAAAAAAGTAGACACAACCCACAAAACAATGACTGATTGAAGCAAATAGTACAATATTGCAATTCTATATCATAGAATTTGACAAGAAAAAGACCCTGAAACAAAGATCTAGGAGAGATGAAGAGAGAAAGAGGAATGCAAATAAGGCCTCTGTATACATTAAAAGAGAAGGCATTGGAGTGGCTCTGAATCCCTTGAAAGCATAACTTGGAGAAGCTAGTGGAGCTCACTGTTTTTTCCTCTCCATCATCCTATAAAAAGGAATGTGAGTCACCCAGAAGGGGACTTGGATTGTGATCATTCACAAAATTTTCAACTTTAAAAGTTTAGATTCTTCTGAGTTGATTTTCAAATTAAACACAACTTGGTGTTGAAAGAGTTGTAAAGTTACAGATTCGCTTAAAGGAATTTCACAAGTGCAAGACACAATTGTATACTTTCACAATAAAGCTAATTGAGCTTCTGATCAACTTATAGACTACTCAAGATTAAGAATATAGTATTAGAGTCCATCTTCTAATCAACTAAAGAGTTTATGGACTTTAACAGTTAACCAAAGCACTCAATATGATCTAAGATGTTGAATCAGATTAAGAAAATATTTTACCTTGTACAAGATAATTATTAATTAATTCTAATGTATTTAATTAGACATTTTAGTCAACAAACATTATGGCATCGTCACCACCCACCACGCGATGATTAATAAATTATATTATTCTTAAGTATTTTTTTATTACATTATTTTATAGCTTCTCTTTTTTTTTTATTCTCTTTGTCAGATCATTTAGTTTTTTCACACTAATTTTATTTCTCTTGATTATAGAAATACAAAATAATCATAAGAATATAATTCTTCTTGTACTGTTTATTCATCGTAACTAACTGATATTTTTTAAACAAAAAGGGTGAGAGCGATATATATATATATATATATATATATATATATATATATATATATATATATTTGATTATCTTCATGATAAAGCAGAACCAGTTTCATATTCTGATATGAATTAATGCATTCACACATGCAATCTTTCCGTGGATTTTTGTTGATTCTTATATTATTAATACAAAACATTTTCTAATTTTATTGATTTTTTTTTATCAGTAATAAGCAATGAATAAATGTGAACCACTTTAGGAATGGTTCTACCCTTATACAGAACACACAACCTTTAACACGTACCCGTCAAAGCCTAAAGATACCACTTCTTAATTAAATCCGAAAAGAAATCACCTACGACACTCACTCTTATTCCCAAAAAAATACATCATGACATCATCCTCATACAGACGAAAATGTCAATACACCAATCAGAAGGAGAAAAGTGCAGCCTCGTAAGACTTAGATGTAACCAAAGACTAAGCCTTTAGTTGAACCAAAGCAAACACTTCCAATGCATCTATGTTGGAGATCTCACATCGACCAGAGATGAGGACAATCTATTGTATATAAGTGGGTGCAAACCTCAACTTCATGAGCCGGTTTTATGGGGTTGAGTTAGACTTAAAGTCCATTTTGTAATAATCTATTACACCCTCTTTAAATATTACTCTGTTTCTATGCTTCAAAATCACTCCCCAAACCTCATTTATCGAAGCAGACACATCACACATCCTAAACTGAGAGAAATTTAGTAATTAAACATTATAAAACGAACTTTACACACTCAACCATGCACATCAATAATTTCAAAATAACCACACAAATTTACACTCGAAGAACAGATGTGTACGAGACTCATCATAACTGAATAATTTTATTAGAGTATTATTTGATTGATGGTGGAGGTTGAAAAGGAAGCTCCATCTTGATAGCTGCAAGCCATTAATCATATATTCTGCACCATTTCATATTTTATGTGGCTTTTCTGATTGTTCCATAGTCCCATCACAGTGCAAAGTAGATTCGCAATGGAATTGACGAAATTCAAGACCTGCACCATAATAACCATACAAAATGTCTTCAGAATAAATCCTATAAACCCCGTTCTTATCCTACCAGTAATGCATTCTGGCATCGCATATTTAAAGCAGAATTCATACTAGTAAGCCTCATATCATTTAACAAAAACCCCTATTAACATAAACTTTTCAATAAATATTAATTTTTCTATTGCCTAAAACTGAGTTTTTTTTTATAAGTTAATTAGTAAATAACGTTTAATTATATCAGTTGTTGTTCTTAAATATTATTTTGAATTCATGTATACCCTAATTTTAGTGTCATGTTTCTCTTTAGTTGAGCGTGAATATAGTGTCATATTTTACCCTAATTTGTAATCCAAAAACATAATTTTTTTAATTTTATCAATAGATTAATTAAATATAATTTAAAATATTTACAATTTCAAAAAAAAAATATTAGAGTAATCATGTTTTAATAATCATTCCTTATAAAAACAACTTTAACTAAATATAATTTAAATATTTATAATTAAAGACAATATTTTTATTATTGTAAGTCACAATTTTATTGTCATTTATTTTTTTCTGAAAAGTCATGCCATAAAATTTTGACGTAAAACTCAAAACATGTTGTCTATCGTGAATTAAAAGTTATATTTATAAATTTATAACAATTTTATTGTTTAACTCACTTTATTCTAAAAGTAACACTTGTGGGATATAAATAAACAATAACTACTTTTGAAATATAAATAAACAATAATTTTACAAATATAATATTTGATAATTATTAAATAACACTTATAAAATTACTGTCTTTCTTATATGTAAGAAATAGTTATATAAGTCTTAACTAGTTTAGTGTTCACTAGTAAAAGAATTATAGTTAAAAGAAAAAACAGATCTTAACAAAATTATTAAGTGCATTCAAAATAGGAAAATAACTATGAAGAAATGTGTATCAAATTCATAATCAAGGTTTCATTATGACAATTAAATGCAAAATCATTTTGAGGGAGTGAATGTATAAGAATATGAGAGGAAAGTGTGAATAAAGTAATGATATTTAGATTGGGGTATCTATGAAGCTCAGTCACTTCTCTTAAGTGGCGTGTCGGTGTCGGATACTTGTATCGGACACCGATACTCGTATGACACTTGTAGGACACGTATCCATGAAGTGTTCAATTTAAAAAATATTTGTTGGATTTCTAAAAATTATAGTATGGTTCTAACACAATTTAAAAAAAAGACATTAATTTTCTAAAAACTCAAACTTATTGTATAAATATTTATTATGATTATAAAAATAAAAAACAAATCATTTTGAACCAGTCATGAAAAAATATCTTTCTGCTCCAAAAAATAATATGAAACATCCTTGTGCACATAAATATTTATTGTCAAATTTATATAATTCATAATTATATAATATATAGATTTGTGTCCCCGTGTCCCCGTGTCCTACGTTTTAGAGATTATACGTAACTTCGTGTCGTGCTCGTGTCATATCAGTGTCCGTGTCAGTATATGTGCTACATAGGGGGTATGTTAAAGTGAATGTGTGAGAAAAGTTGACAAAAGTTTGTGAGTGATGTGATAGTTGTGAGGAAATTTTGATTTTTTTTTAAAGGTGTAAAATGTTACTTTACAAATTTACCCTTAGTTATTACAAAAATTTAATAATAAAATGAGTTTTTTTTATTTAAAACATATTCATAAATTTAAAAACTATAATTAAAAATATTAAATATATATTAAATGTAAATAAGTATAATTTAAAAATTATAATTAAAAAAATTAAATAAAAACAAAGAGTTGACATAATTTCTTAAAATATTAAACATGTATTATAAAATTCGAAAATAAATAATAAAATAAATCAGATATTATATAAATAAATAAAATATTATTTTTTAATATTAAAAATCCTGTAATAATAAAAAAAATAAAAAATACTATAAAAAATATAAGATAATAAACAATAGAGAAGTATTTCATAAAAAAATTATAACTCATAAACATAATAATTATACACAAAAAAATATATTAATATAAACACAACAACAAATTAAATAAAAACATAAATTCAAATAATTTCTTAAAATATTAAATATATATTATAAAATTAAAAAATAAATCACATCTTATATAAATAAAAAAATACTATTTTTAATATTAAAAAATTTACAATAATAATAAATAAAAAATACATAACAGTAGAATAAATGAAGATAAAAAATATTAAACACATACGTTTTCCTCTTAAAGAAAAAAATATTTACTTTTCACAAATAAATCTTTTCATTTATTTACTTGTACTTGTGAAACATGCACGAGCAAACCGACCCTAATCTCTATCATTCCTGGAAACACACGTGGGATAACCTCGTTACTTACTTGCATGATATTCATATACTGTCAACTCTACTTTTACTTTTATTTTTCTTAAACTAAACATTTCTAAAAATTCATTTTAGTTTTTACTTATTTTTATTTATTTTTTCCTTCCCTAATTTCTATTGTTATAATTTAGTAAAGGTCATAATAGTTTGACATATCTTTTTTTTTTCTAACATTTAAATTATATATATCCTTATAAATTATCATTTTATTATGATATTTTTTTATTTTAATATAATATTTTATTATGAATAGCAATTGTCAAATTAATATAAATAAAAAAAAGTGGTGTGAAAAGACTAATTTTTTCTTTAGGTAAAGATCTAGAAACTCGTTTTTTACTCTACCAAAAAGATAAACAGAATCGGCCAAAAGCACGGTATAAATCTTCTAACCACATTCCCATGCTTATAAATAAGTGCTTCCTTCATTGGCTCACAAGCAGCATCATATTCCTCAGCACCATAAGAAACACTACCATCCTCACCAAATAGGAAAACAAATGTCCCTCACTCACACTCGTCCCTTCTTCAGCAGAAGAAGGCCTGATCATTCAACCCACCAACCAACCTGGGAGCCCTTCCAAGCCCAGGAACACCACACCATGGGCCTGGCACAGTCCAACCCACCACCACCGTTCATGGCTTTTCCCGCCGCCGATCCCTCACCGATCCTCAACTCGCACATAGATTTCAAGGAGACTGCGGAGGCGCACGTGTACAAGGTCCACCTTCCTGGGTACAAGCGCAACGATGTGCGTGTGGAGGTGGACGACGACAGGGTTCTCTGCATCACTTGCGGGAAGAGCGTGGAGAAGGAGGAGCAGCGAGAAGGGTGGCACTGCGTAGAACTCTCCAGCGGTCACTTCATTCAGCGCCTCACTCTCCCCGAGAACTCAGTTGTCGACCACGTCAAAGCCTTCATGGAAAACGGGGTCCTCAACATTACTGTTCCTAAATACAACAAAGGCTCTCACACTCGTGCCAGAAACATCAACATTTCTTCTCGTCCCTAAATGTTTGAACCTAAGTTTAAAACTCAACTGTTATCTTTGTACGAGAAACATGGTGGTTGTCTAAATAATAACTAAAGTTGTGTGCGTGAGTCTATGCTTTTGCATGCTTTCAACTATATATGTTATCGTGTATTTGATCAATAATTAATTTGGGGGACTCGTTACCTTCCAAACAAACACTTCCCGCATGGAACTTCCAGAGGCAAAGTGATTATTACACGCTGCTTTGGTATTTTTGTTTGTATTTTTTGATAGGTGATATACAGAGAGATTTAACAGTAATGTGTAAAGCATACAAGAGATTATCAAATCATGATTTCAACCCAAAACTTTAAAATTTATTACTTGTGATTCTTTTTTTCTAATAAAAAAGTTGAAATCATCTATTTTTAAATTAAAACTTTAAAGTTTAAAATTTTGTGAGTTTTTCTTTTATATTTTATTCAACTTTTTTTTATTAAAGTAGTTAATATACAATTTTTAATTCATACTTAGATTGTTAACCTTATTCAAGAAATCCTCTTTTGGCAAGATGACAAGAAATCAAGTTTTCTATGACCTCTAATCCTTATTGGTTCAATTGTGCTCAAAATCAATTAATTTAAATTGGTGGTGTGAAAACTTTATCTTGCTTTTACTCAACTTGCGTTTCAAATAAGATACATGTGATGCTTTCAAAATAAAAGAAGTTAAATGATCGGTGTCTATGGAATACACTTATGATTAGTTTCTCTTCGATTTCACTTAAGCTTTCACTATTTTTATTAGTAATTATTTTTATATTATTACGTTATTTATCACATGAGTTTATCTCCTTTTCTGTCTTTATTCATGTTTTCTTACAGAATATATAGTCCCACAGTTTGGAAAACATGATAGAACATGTAAGAAAAAGTGAAATTGTAAAATGAATTGAAAAGAAATGGCATCTATCAACACGTATAGATAATGATTTCACATATTTTGTCCATATGCAAGGCACATCACAGAATATTTATTCAATATAAAACTTAAAAGTTTTTGTAATCTAGCAGTAGAAATTTGTGGTCTGCCCTTTCTCATTTGCAGGGCCCTTGGTGATTTTAATGTGATTCTTTCTGGTGATGAGTTTAGCAGCTGGGTGGATTCTAATGGTTTGATTGCTTTGTCTTTTTTGGTCCGATTTTTGCTTGGTCTAATGGTAGAGTAGGTGATAATAAAATCGATAGGAAATTAGAGAGAGCTTTTGGCAACATGGATTGTTTGGATATGCGGAGGAATTGCAGGTATATTAATGTGCTCCCGAGAATCAGTTTTGACCATCATCCTCTGCTCATGTCCATGTCTGATCATGTATCTGCTAGAACTTTTAATTTCATATTCTTCCGGATGTCATTATAACACCCTGGTTAAAGAGTGTCTATCTTGGCTGCCCTGTGCTTGTTCTCGAAAAGAAGCTTCAAAAGTTCAAAATGGTATTGAAGGGTTGGAATATGAAGCCAATACGGCCTACACACGGAGATATAATTAAATTATATAAAAAGTATAGACAAACTTTTTTATAAAAATAATTTAAAAGAAGATGTATTTATACATCATAACGTTTAACTTTTACATTTATTCACCTTTATTAAAAAAAATATAATTTTTAATTCTGCTTCATAAAATAATAAAAAACAATCATAATAAATATAATTATATATAAATTATTTGAAAATATTAAAAACAATTAGAAAATTTAAATTCAAAATGAAATTGTATTATATCAAAGAGGAAGCTGGTACTTTATTACAAAAGAAAAAGAATATAATAAATTATATATAAATTATTTGAAAATATTAAAAATTCAATTAGAAAATTTAAATTCAAAATGGGATTGTATTATATGAAAGAGTAAGCTGGATGGGAGTAAGTTCGGAGAACTATAATGTATTGAATCATCATTTTGAACAATTTCCTGGCATATGTTCTAATCAAGAGGGCAATAGGTTATGGAAAGGTCTTTGGGTATCAGTTGTTCGGTGTATATGGAAACACAAAAATAGGATTATCTTCAACCAAGCCAAGTTAGATGTGGAGGAAATTTTCACTTTGGCACAAGTAGAATCATGGGTTTGGATGAAACACAAAGAAAGGAAAGTCACTTTTTCATTTTCCGATTGGATTTTATCTCCTATAACATGCATCAATATGGTTATTAGATAATGTTTTATACTGTTATTTATATCATGCATGTTGGTTGGCTGCTGCAACAATTATAAAATCAAATTGCTTAAGACCTATGGGTTGGATCTGGTTTTGTATATCTAAGTTTTGATGAGGTGGGGAAGGTGTTTTTTCTCTTTATTGCAGGAAAATAGGGAGGATATAAGATAAAAATCAGCATATATTCCTATAATGAAGTGGTAAATGAAGTGTGAATGCTTCCTATCTTTGACAATTTCTACATGCAGGGTTGGCTGTTGCAGCAATTATAAGTAAATTGATTAATACCAATTGGGATGAAACTGTTTTTATTTACCTATGTTACTGGGAAGGTGTGGAAGGTATTTTTCTTGGTGCAGGTAAACGGGAGGACAACAACTAACATTTCCAGATGTTAGAGGATTAGGGGAAGCGGAAGAGTGAAGAATATTGATGGAAGCTGGGAATAGGGAGATTATAGAACAATCACAATCTTAAGTTGTTACTGTTGAAGATGGTTGATGCCCCTTCAAGATTGTGTTTGATGAAGACTTCTATGTACATTACATTTGTATTTTGCTTTGCTTTAAGTGTGTCTTAGGTAGTGCTTAGAGGTTGTCTAAGAATGGGCTTTTTACTGAGTAACTCACCTCATAACCACTGGCCATGTGATAAGAACAAACATAAGTTTTCTTAAACTGTTTTTCACATGTTTTACAAAAAACACGTTTACTGCATAAAAATAAATCTGT
>Ga0123342_1010068_pt1 | contig 10983 bp, 6 predicted proteins | sample Turbeawhitnodule_FD_89960 | JGI IMG/M metagenome (GOLD analysis project Ga0123342, IMG submission 89960) | Root nodule microbial communities of legume samples collected from Mexico - Turtle bean Mexico white nodule | ecosystem: Host-associated > Plants > Roots > Nodule | place: Mexico: Nepantla... | reverse complement strand
TTAGTATAAAATAAAATGAAAAATGTTTAGTATAATCTTTTGGTGATGACCATGATCCAACCCAGGTAATATTTTCAATTTTAATTAGATATAGTATATTCTTTTCTTTAAAAAAAACTAAATTCAACCACATTTAATAAAATATCTGATTAGAACTTGAAAAATAGGTATCACCTGATATACTCTAATAACTAATATATAAATGGAAGATTTTATTTAACTATATTTTTTTTACACTGATTTATAATATTTTATAAAATAATAAGCAAACTTAAAACTTCTTTAAAATTTATTATGATTTGTTTCTTCATTTTAAATTTTTTTTATATATATATATATATATATTTTAAACATTGTAAAATAATTTTTTTAAAATACTAATACATTCAAATGAAGCATTGTGATACATTCAAATGAGGATAAATTTGGAAATAAGGGATGCTGACATGGTTTTCCCTCTACATTTTGAGGGGAGATGATATTTACTGTTCACAGGTATATTCTCTCCTTCACTTCCCTGCACATCCCTTGATCCAAACCATGGATATCCACTCACATCCTTCCTCTTGAACAGTACATCCATAGAAGCAAACAGGGGGTGAGTGAGTTCAAATCTTGAACCAAGTATCAATATGTGATACATGTTGATGAATATGGTGTTCTAGAAGTTATTGAGTCAAAATTTAAAATTCTTTAAATTCCCAATATTTTTAATTGAAGTACATATAAATGAACTATCTTAATATTTTGTGAAATATTCTTTTAGAGACCAAATTTAGAAACTAAATAATTGGTAGTTAAAACCTTGGTTGCTAATTAGATACTAATTTAGAAACTATTTAACAATAATATAAACTAATTTAGAAACCAATTTTTTTTTAGTTTCTAAAATGGTCTTTAATTTAGTTACTACTGCAACTAATTATTTTGGTCTCTAAAAATTGGTTTTTATTTCATGATTTTCTTGTAGTAACTAATTATGACGGTTTTGTGACCAACCATCGTAAAAAATGATTAGGGTGCACAAACGACGACGACTGGAACCGTCGTCAAAAGTAGGCTTGAAAAAAATACACACCCTCCCTCATTCAATCTCAACATCTCTTAAAAATCTCGCGCCCATTTCATTTACCTCACTCATTTTCTTTGAGCCCCTCTCCCCTTTCACTCATTCAACACACTCCTCACTCATCCTTACCACCTTACCGGTCATCATGATGTTCGCCTTCGTCGTTAGAACTTCTCCACGCCACACTGATCACCACGCAACAACACATTTGTCGCGTTCTCCTCCGTATGCGAACCCCCCGTCAAAACGTCTCCATGTCGTGTTATTTGCCTTACCACACAATTCGCCCTCCTGTCATGCACAACAGTCGCGCCATTCACACTTTGCGCACTCCCACCCACACCGCTCGAGCACTAGCTGCTCCACTGCGCACACCAGCCACTCCATCGTGCACCCGCTACTCCACTGCACCAGTCCCACCAGCCATTTGCCAACAACACCGCCACTTGTACCACCGCATCACAGTTGAGGTTAGTTTTTTATTTATTATTTAATTATTTATTAAATGTGTTTGCGTATCTAATTAGTTTATATTGTTGATAAATAGTTTCTAAATTGATTTCTAATTAGCTACCAACTTTGGAATTTAAATAATTGGTAGTTAAAACCTTGTTAGCTAATTAGATATGAACTTAGAAGCTATTTATCAATAATAAAATTTAGTTTAGATACCAATAACTTTTTTAGTCTATCAAATAGTATCTAATTTAACCAATATAATAACTAATTATTTTTTGTCTTTAAAATTGATTTCTATTTAATGATTTTCTAATTTAGTCAATATTGTGCAGTTCATCACCCATTCAAATCACTGCTTTTATTTTTTTCAAATATAATAAATATAATGTTGCATGCAATTAATGTTTTTTTTATTAGAAAGCATATAAGCATCCTTACTCTTTTTCAAATTGGTATTTATGTCTTATGGGAGTGTTTCAAGTCCATTAGATAGTACCATTGGAGTAAAATCTGATTAATAGATCTAATTAATGAATCAAATAGATTTTAAGAGTTTTTGTTACTGGTTTTATGTTCATTTATCTGCATTTGAACTAGTTGTGGAGTTGTGCAAGGTACATGAGTGCATGTTGTTTCGGAAAGCAGTCTTTTGGAGCGATCAAGAAAGGTGACTATATGCAGAAGTTACTTGGCTAGTTAGCATAGGGAAGCAATTGGTTTGTTGTTTTCTCTTGAAGAATCAGTAGAAGGACACTGTCTGTTGGTGTTATTTTTTGTGGCTACCAAACATTGACTCTGTGAACCTTTTATCATCCACAACATGACCATGTGCTTCGTGCACTGATTATAATATTGATATTGAATTGAAAAGTAAGAGGAATTATGTTGCTTATAAAGTGAAATGTGTAATTAGATGTAGGACAAATATTTTCAATGTTGGTATATAATTGTTATATGAGCCATTCAATCTTTTTTGCTATGCTGAAAGACATTTTGTATTTACTCTTTTGTTTGACATTTTGTAAGGAAGAAAAAAACCTTGTTGAGGGTTATATAGGTACAAGTGAGTTATATAAACTGTTTATGTTGTTGAAACATGTTGGATCGAGTTACTAGAAATAATTTTATGTAATAAGATTAAAGTATGTCTTAAATCCTCTCTTTTATTCATTATTCTTATCGATAAGAAAAGATATAAATACCCTTTAAAAAGTAACCATATTCATACTAATTATAATAAATAAGGATTATAATTAATGAGAAGTTTGGTATACAATTTTATATCTAATATATATAAACATAAAAGCATTGATTAAAGAAAAATAAATTTATGTAAGATGATCTTCAGGTTTTAGAACTTCATTAAATTGAAAAAAAAAAGTTGCATTTAATTGAATATACCCTTTCTTTTTCTCCCTCTATAAGTGGACAATCGTAATGGCTTTCAATCTGTTTTACTTTATGCAAATATGCTTGCTCTGCCACTTGTATATATGTGATGAGAAAGGTTGAAAGAGATATGTTTGTTGGAGAGAATGAGCAATGGGAAGTTATATCTTAGAAGGAGACCTTGGTTTGCTTTTAGGGGAAACAAATTCAATTTTCATTTGGTTGTTAACACATGAAACCAACCCTAGAGGTATATCTTAGTTCCTGCACATGCACGTCTTTGTTTTTTTTTTCATCACATACATCAAATACCAACCAACGACTCATCATGCACTCACCTAATGCTATCTTGTGGTCCTGCAATCTCTTTCTACGTTTAACATCTTCATTTTTTTTATATATATGCATGTCTCTGTCACTCAGCTTTTGTAGTAATCTCTTTCTTGACAGCCATTGATGGGAAAGGTTGTTAATTAAGGTACTGCAGAAAGTAGAACACACTGTTCTGCTATGTCTTAATTCTTCTCTTAAATCACATTACTAATGTCTTGGTACGTTCCTTTTATCACTTTTATGTATATTCGTTTCTAGGTTTCAGTAGTTTTAATGAGTTCTAATACGTGTTATGAAGGAGGAAAAGTAACAAGTCCATTAACATTATTTTATTTCACTGATCTCTATTATTTTTTTAAGTATCTTTATGTCATGAACCTAAAGAAGTCATTGAGAATAAAAGCATCATTAAGATGAAATTAACTAGACTGATCCTTTTTATACCATACGTGTTTTTTTTTTAATTTAAGTAAAATAAAGCTTTTAAGGGAATAATTGGTTAAAAGGGTTATGTCGTAAACAAATTATTATTAAAGTATGACTTTTTAATTAATGTTTATAGATTAGGGTTTTCAGTGTCATGCATTGCCTTTTTTCTAATAAAAAACCAGATTGTTAATGACACGACGTGGCATCAATAAAATGAATTTTAAAAAATGATGTCACACGAAATAATCTAAATTTGAGTATTTTTGGCTTTTAACTATTTTGGTAAAATGTTTCAAAAGAATTCTACTTTGGTAATTTGTAGGTGAAAACAAAAAACATTTGGTCAATCAAGCAAATTAAAGCAATATATTTAAACCTCTAATTAAGATAAAAAATAAAAAAGGAATAAAAATAAAGATGAAATAAAAGAAAACGAAAAGTAAATACTTCAAAATATATAAACCAGATAAATGATTATGAACGTGTTTTTTATACTTCAAATTTTATTTATATGTATACACACTTAAACTGAAACGCTATATATGAGTTTAAATTTTGTGAAAAATGAAATAAAAGAGGGAGTGATTGCACATAATTTTGATTTCTAAGCACAAGTTGGTATGTCCCAGCAAAGTGATAATATATTATGAGCACTCAATTTTATTAGGATTACTAAAAAATAAAATAAATTAAAATAATAACAATTATAACAATGTAAAATCAAATAATTAAAAAATGCATATTTATTTATTATTTACTTAATCCAATATAATTTAAAATATCCTTTTATTTTTTATTATGTAAACGGAAAAGGTCAACGATGAGTCGATTTTCAGGTTAGTTTTTTTTCTTTTAATTTTGATTTACTAATTTTATATGATATATCGTAGTGTTAATGAGTTTTGAAAATGCAATTCACACTGCAGAGTTCCAACGTTGATGCCACAATTTCGTAAACTGTTTTGAAATGAATCCTCCCTTGCTAATTTGTAAAATATTTATCAATCATCTTTTTTGGTATAATAAACTTATTTCCTTGTAAACTATTTTTTTATTGTTACGTTATATAAAGTTTATAAACATAAAATTAATAGGTGAAAAACTAAATGCTTACTATAACTGAAAAAAAAGTAATTGATGCAGTTAGATAATGTAGTGTTTTGAAACGAATGTCAAATATTTTGGTTATATTATTTAGATTTATTATATTTTATTGTATTATTAAATTATTAATTTCATAAAATATCTTAAGGCATCTCTATTTAAGTTTGAAAAAAATATTTAAAAAAAGTAAAAGTAGAGCATTGTATCAATATGTTTATCATTTCTTTTCGTATTCAATTAAAAATAAAATTCACTCAAAACTCTTGTTAAATTAAAAACTACATCAAATTACTTTTGTCTTAACTTTAGTTGCAGTTAACTCATTTCATCTTCCTAACTATTTTCTAAACACATGCTTAAACTCCTAACTCCATGAACTTTTAACTCCAAACTAATAAATTTTGATGTAGTCTAAAACCTAATTTTTCTAAGCACTAATTTTTAACATGTGCACAAAAACTAAGAAACAAAATATAATAATTGTTTGAATAAATTTTTCATAAGCATTTAAAAAAATAAAGTTTTAAACTTTTATATATATATATATATATATATATATATATATATATATATATATATATATATATATACTGTGTTATGTGTTTAGGGGAATAGTATATTCAGACTCAAAGATAAGCTAAAGATTTTGAAGTCAGACCTTAAAGTGTGGAATTGGGATGTGTATGGGTTCTTGGACACAAACAAGAAAAACATTTAGAAAGAAATAGAGGAACTAGACATCCAAGATGATAATAACTTTCTCGATGAAGATGGCAATGTGAGGGTTCAGAAAGCCCTGACCTGAATGGATTCACTTTCACTTTTATCAAGAACAGTTGGGTTACTCTTAAGCAGGATATCGTGGATGCCCTTCTTTATTTTCAGGATACGGGATGCATTCCGAAGGGTTGTCATGAATCCTTTATAACCTTAGTTCCTAAAGTAAGAGATCCCACAAACCTTGGTCAGTACAGACCTATCTATAAAATCATAACTAAGGTGATGTCGTGCCGCATCAAGGGAGCTCTTCGTGAGGTTATTGATGATAGCCAACAGGCTTTTCTGAAGGATAGAGGAATGTTAAACAGTGTCCTGGTGGCCAATGAGGTTGTTGAGGAGTTAAGGAGGTATGAGAGGAGGGGTTTGTGCTTGAAGGTGGAATATGAAAAGGCATATGATTTGGTAAGGTGAGATTTCCTTTTAGATATGTTACATAGGCTAGGCTTTCACAGTAAATGGATCAAGTGGGTCAAAGGTTGCTTGGAGTTTGTGTCGGTGTCTGTTTTGATTAATGGAAGCCCCACAACAGAATTTAAACCTTCAAGAGGGTTGGGGCAAGGAGATCCACTAGCCCCATTTCTTTTTCTTATTGTAGCTGAAGGATTGGTCAGATTAGTAAGACAAACGCTTAAGGCGAACCTACTAAAAGGTGTGAAGGTGGGGAGGAATGAGGTTGAAGCTTGTGTATTACAATTTGTTGATGATACCTTGTTCGCATGAAGACTCCTATAACAATGTTATCTCTATAAAAGCAATCCTAACCTGTGATGATATTGCTTTTGGACTAAAAATCAACTTTCACAAATCAAAGTTGACTGGTATAAATGTTGAAAGGAACTCCCTTAAACTCTATGCAAAATCTTTAAATTATACTTTTATAAGGGTACCTTTTAAGTACCTGGGGTAGAAGTAAGGAGGGAACCCAAGGAAGACACACAAGGTTATATCATATCGGTGTCACATCTGTCACAAAAGTTAAGACACATAAGAAAAAGTTGTTGTACTGTTGTGGTGTGGGTCATGGAAACCAGATTACAATAATTAATTTCTTTAGTTTCTAAAATAATATATAATTTAGTCAATAACAATTAATTATTTTTTATTTAATGATTTTATAGTAATGTAATTATGTTTTTAAAAGGAAAATAAAGTATGAAATGAAAAAAAAAGTAATAGATTTATGAATTACTTAGGTTTAATATTTGATTTTTAAAAGTAATTTTATTTATTGGAGTTTATTTATTTATTTAATTATTATTAACAACTAATAAATAATAATTTAAATTATTACTATTTTTAAGAAATCATTTATTTTTATTTTCTCGACTAATCTCTTTTATAAATAAATGTTTAAGTTTAAAAAAAAAACATCTAAAGTATTTTTGACATTTCACTATCAAACTAACACTCTATTTTCTCCATACAAATCAAATAAAGTGCAAATGTTTATCATTAGTTTAGAAAAATGTATTCTATTACATTATTATAAATTTTTTGTTTACTTTCCACTCTCTTTTCTTATCAAAACAATCTCACTTTTATTTTCTTTTTCTTTTTCATTCCCATCAATCTAAATAAATGATATGTTTCTGTATCATGTTTAAAACCTGCAGAAAGAAAGAGAGAGATCCATAATATATTTCTTGCTCTTAGTTGTCGACATAATCTGTGTTAGAAAAATATGACATGAAATGAGAATGTGGGCCATTAATCAACTGCAAATGTTGATTTGGAGAAAAGGTTAGTGAGTTCTTGTCATCTGTTTTAAATCCATGAAATTGTGGGTGTTTTCCATAATAAGAGTTCAATACCCTGCATACACACACACACAGATATATATATATATATATATATATATATTTTTTTTATTATTATTTTTTATTTTTTATTTTTTATTTTTTTTTTCATCGATGCCTTCCATCAATTCATACTGTATTTTCCAATCAAACTCAAAACTGCACTCATTGGTGGGTACATGGTTTACTCAAACAACAAGTTGACAGCTAGGACTCAGATTCGTTTTAACGTGCATTTGGCTCTACCTATATGTTTCCATTTAACCTAAAAAATTTACTATGTTACCTTCTTTGTTTTAACTGAAATTTAAACAGGTCAAATGTTTCGAAAATTAATATAATTAGTTGTTTGTGATGTTTTAAACAACACAAACAAGTATACACGTTTTTCTTAAGAGTATAAACTAGTTCAAACAAACACTTACTTTGGAAATTAATCATCCAAAACAACATAAAAACTAAAGGTTTTGGACAAGTACACATGCCATTGTACGATATTCGTATGCAAGCTTTCTTCTTTCTTCATCCTTTATCCATCCTTTTTATATAATATTTTGCTTGATTGTTTTGTCTTGTTTTCTATTAGTTTTCTTTTGTTTGTTTTATCGAAAAAAGTATTGTTTTTTAAAGTGGAAGATGGTGATTTACGTTATAAAGTTATGACTTTGCCATATGATTGTCGAAGATGATGATGAAAAATTCACATCTAGAAGATTATTTAACGCTCGAATTAATAAAATTTATAGAAAATTCTAAATATAAGAATTAAATGAATATTTTTTGTGCAATTATTTGTATTTATAAATTTCTTTCACTTGGACTATAAAAAAAATATTTAAAATAAATAAGAGATATAATTGAATATTGATTATTTGTCATTCAATTAATTATTATTATATAAATATTTAAGTTATACGATTGCATATGATTTTATTAGATTTTCTTCAATTTGATTGGACTACAACCGATGTGATTGAATTTTATATTATTATGTCTATTTTCGTATATAAATATGAGTGGGTACATAAGATCTTCAAGTTCGGAATCCATAAATGAGGTGTAGGGAGACAGATTTGATGGATAAACGAGTTTTCATGTTCTGCAAGTGTTCATCAGATTATTTTGATCAAATGATATTTATTTATTTTGAGTTTAATTATTTTAAGATGACTGTTTATTTTCAAATGAATTGTCAGATTATGATGGTAGTTTATTTTCAAGAGATTATGTATAACTTTGTTTCAATGATCGTTTTATCTCGAATAGTGATTTTGTTTAGTCTTGCTTCGATGATTGTTTAATCTCGATTAGAAATTTTATTCTACTTAACGTTTGATCTTGGACAGACTCTAATCGTTTAATCTCTAATAGAGATTATGTATAACTTTTTTTTTCATTGACCGTTCGATCTTGCATAACAATTGTTCCGATGATCATTTGATCTTGGATAGACATTGTTGTTTCGATGATCGTTTGATCTCAGTGAGTGTTCTTTCTGTGATTGCTTGACATTTGATAGCAATTGTCATGATGATCATTTGATCTCGATGAGTGTTCTTTTTATAACAGTTTAACAATTATTCTGATGATCGATAGATCTTTAATAAACACTATTGTTTCGATAATCGTTTAATCTTAGATAGACATTGATTTCGGCAAGTTTTCTTTTGATAATTGTTTGATTTAAATAATTATTTGACACGATAGATTATTTGATAAATATTAAGTAAATATGATATTTGAAGAAAATAAATTATCTAAATGCATTATTTTTATTAAAATTTCGAGCTTAAAAAGTCTTAAAGTATCTTGAATGAAAATTCATTATAAGAATTCTTGAAATAAAAAATTATACAAAGTAATATAATTTTGAAGAGAACATAAAATTTAGATTAAAATAACATTTTGATTAAGAAGGAGTTGTGATATAAAATAGTGCTCTAAATGATATAAACATTTTGATAAAAAAAAGGTGAAAGATTTATAAAAAGTTTACAGTGATGAATAAGATAGATGATATCTTAAAAGTTTATAGGGAGGAAGAAGAATAGTAATAAATATGAATGATAAGTGAGAAGATATATATAAATAAAGAAAATGTTGAGTAATTGATGGAAGTGTGGGTTATTCTCTCTCCTATAATAGAGGAAAGTTTGATGGGGAAGTGGACCTTTGAAAATTGGGAATTGACAAAGGGCAATCTTTGTATCACTATCAACCAAGATTAGGCCTGAGAGGGCCACTGCAACCTACCTTCTTTTTTCACTACAATAAAAATCATTTTAGCAAACCTATGATGTATAAAATATAAAAATTATTAATTATAAACTATCCATTATATATAAATAATTCAATTACTTGAATAGTTGAAGACATAAATTGTGAATAAGCAAAAACATTTAAGAAATATAAGTTAGGATGGTGAAAATGGGAAGATAAATATAGTGGTGTGTGTGTGGTTCCAATGTTGAAAGGTGAGTGAGTGAGTGCGCGTGGTTATGATTGGGGGACCACAACACAGAAGAAAATAGTGTGGTGGAAGCATTCATCAAGATATTTCTTATGCCACACACCGTCACTCGCTTTCTGCAAAAAGTACCCTTTCCTATTTTTTCCAATCTTTCTCTAATATTTATATTCATTGCATATTCTTCACCTTCATTACATATATTTATCTTTCATAATAATAATATATATAAATTTCACTAATTCAATCATCAAATATCATGTAAATTTATAATAATTATCTTAACATTATTTGAGATCTTTTTAATTCATTCACACATTTAACAAAATTTATTAATGTAATACTTAACAATAATAAATTTGTAAATTTTTTTTATTATTTTTTCAAAATTATTCTCATAGTGTCTACTATTATTAGAAGAAAACTATTAAATATGAATTAATTTTAAAAAAAAATCAATTACAATAAATTAAGTTAGATATTATTTTATAAACTAAAAAATTATTGGTATTTAAAATAATTTATATTATTAATACAAATTTATAAAATAATTTATAAATTGATATTTAATCTTATTTATAAGATTTTAATTAGTAACTATTTTAATTCTAAATTAATTATTAATTTATAATTAAATATTAATTAAAAATATAAAATAATTAATAGTTTAAACATTGATATTTAATATTAATTTAAAAACTACTTTATAAATTTAATATAAATTATTTTAGATATTAAAATTCTTTTATAGTTTATAAGGTAGTACGTAATTTAGTTAATATAATATAAAGATTAATTATTTTTATATTTAAATTAATTATTATTTAAATATTTTCTGTATAATAAGATAAAACTTTATAACTAGTTATATTCTTAAATTATATTAGAAATATAAATGTGGAATTAATTTCTTCATTTATCTCACTTGTTGGATAAAAGTTAGGGATGGCAAAGCGGGCGGGCCGTGCGGGCCGGCCCGCGGTCCGCAGGTAAAAAACGCGGGGCGGGATGACCTTTTCAACCCGCTAACCCGCATTAGCCCGCAACCCGCGCGGGCCAGTTGCGGGGCGGGGCGGGCTGGCCCGCAAACCCGCAAGAAAAAATATTGACACTTAGTAGCAGCAGGGCAACCTAAACTGGGTCATGCCAATTAAATC
>Ga0123342_1010067_pt1 | contig 10984 bp, 19 predicted proteins | sample Turbeawhitnodule_FD_89960 | JGI IMG/M metagenome (GOLD analysis project Ga0123342, IMG submission 89960) | Root nodule microbial communities of legume samples collected from Mexico - Turtle bean Mexico white nodule | ecosystem: Host-associated > Plants > Roots > Nodule | place: Mexico: Nepantla... | reverse complement strand
TGGTGAGTTCTTGAATTAGAACATTGATCCAATTCTAAAGTAAGGTGCCATTTATGACCAGCTCAAGTTGCTCCTAAGAATGTCAAAGAATCATGTATTCTTGTAGTTACATTCACATCACCTCGACTAGGGTTCCTTGGAAATGTCCTTGCGCCGCTATTCGTAGAATCTTAGCGTATCTGGCACATGGACTTCCCTTAACTAGAGTGCAACGACCGACAGAGTGGCCACTTGGATACCAACTTGTCCACCTATTCTCTAGCGCCATCTACTTCGTGGGTGCCCTAAGCATTCACGTGCCATGCATGCAGCTTTCTGGGAAACCCTAACAAGCCTTAACGCCCCCTAGCATTATCCATATGTGTTGCGCCTTCATGCGTCATAGACACCACGTGCATGGATCCCTCGTGACTTAGGCTTCCCACACATCTCTTGTCTTTAACTGTTATCTTAACAAAACTCTAGGGCCCACCTTATGAGCCCCCTCCCCCCTCCACAACGTCCTGACGACCGATGTTCGATCTTCTTCCCCTTCTAGTGGGGTTCGATCTCGATCTCCAACATCGGGGCTTAGGATGCGAATATCAAAGACTAACCAATTCTCTGGTAGGTCAGTTTGGGGCCCACCTCATCTGGCCCCCTTCCATTACCAAGCATCGGTGCATTATGCCTGAGGTCAGTCTCTGGGTCAATGGCCGAGGACTGGTCGGGACAGGGTTGTACTCGAGTTTGATAAGCTCCATCGTGCTAAACACCGCTCCCAAGTTTGAGAAGAACTCGCATACCTCCCGATCTTGTGAGGCCAAGTCCTCAAGACACCTTGGCTTTTTGAGCCCTGGTTTCTCCACCCAATAGAAGGGAAACCCGTCCAACAGGGCAGGGTCGAACTTGCTGCAGCATATCTTGAAGAACTTCCCTTTGAAGCTCTTGTATGACTGTTGAAAGAGAGTTAGAAGAACTCTCCCAGCAACCCCATTGAAGCTCATCCACAGCTTCTTTCCTGGATTCTTTGCTTCGAAGAAGTACAAGAAGACGTCCACTGATGGCGTATGGCCAAAGTGGCTGCAGAGTATAGAGAAAGCCCTGACGAACGCCCAACGGTTAGAGTGTAGCTGGGCAGGGGCCACGTTGACCTCAGTGAGAAATGCGCCCTCGAACCCTGTGAATGGCAAGCAGAGCTTGAGCCTTTTAAAGATGGTGGAGTACGCGAAGAAGAAGGGTTCTTCTGGGTCTGCATGGTAATCAACGCACACAGGTTCACCTTCCTTGCAAGGCAGGACTTTCACGAACCTGTCGTGCTCCTTCCCAAAGATGAAAATTTTTTCTTTGGATTCGCCCTCCTTATACGCCTCTATCTCCTTAAAGGAGGTGATGTTTGAGGTTTCTGCTAGAAGGCTATCAGGAGCCCAACGGTATAGTGTTTTGTAATCGACAGAGGGAGGTGGGTTCGGTGTAGTTTTGGTTTTAGCTATCTCGAAAGGAAAAGATAAGGAAGGGGGGGAGAAAAAAGAAGAAAAAATGAAGGATTTAGAGGAAGAAGATGGTGCGACTCAGGAAATCCCAAAAACAGAGAATGCGCGAACCAATAGCGTAAAATGTAAAGTGCAGAAAACATAAACAGTCCCAGAACAGTTATAGCATGTTATGAGCATCGGAATCATAAAGTAGGGGCGATCATAAAGCAAAGAACATACCTTTAGGTAATTAGGGTTCGAAGTTTGAAGTGGTTAAAGAAGAAGAGATAGCGTTTTGAGAGCAAGGAATGCTTAAGAAATGCTAAGTGAAGTAATGAAACAGTGAAGGAGCGTAAGGGTTTAACGTATACGAAGAAGCGCAAGCGGCAACGAGCCTTAGCCGTTGATCTTGCCACGTGTACGCTGATTAAAAAAGTATGGTGAGACGTCACTTCGGTGCACTATTCACACCCTGTCACCCCAGTGCCACGTAGGTCGCCACAGACAATCACTTAGCATCTTCACTAAAACAAGTTACAGCTCGAGCCTGAAAGGCTTGTGTACAGTCCAGACCTTAGACATCAGCTAAAGAAGAGGTCGACATCAGACGTCGACATCGGACCTCGATAGTCCGAAAGTAATAATAGGCCACGCAAGTTGGGCCCCACAAACAGTATAAGTTAACATGAGTTAACACCCAGATACCAAAAAGACTTAAATCACAAGAGGATCATGCAGGGGTGTGTATAGTACATTCGGGTACGACACAAGCAAGTGTTCCCTGGAGGCGCTAAGGCCCGTAAGGGTTAGGGTTTCCACGGAAAGACTACATGCATGACACGTGAATAATTAGGCATCCATAGAACAGATGTCGCTGCAACGCTGATACATGAGTTGGTACCCTAGCGGCCATACTGTTAGAAAGATTGCACTCCAAAATAGGCAAGTCTTGTATCGCGGTTGCGTTAAGCTTGTGCAATGCGTCACAAGTTGCCTCACCAGTGAACCCTAATTCCACTTAAGGAAAGATCGTTGAGGGATAGGGAGTTGACCTAATTACAGCCTATATAAAGGGTGGTAAGAATCCTAGAAAAGGTACGCCGTTTCTAAGACTGAAACTGCTTTACATACTTATTGTTTCTTAGCCCAGTACTGACTTGATCGTCGGAGTGCAATCAACAGGTAGGGCCCCCTCTGTTTCAACGGAGCCACTCTCAGCTACCCAAGGAGAGAGTGGAAACCACCAGGAGATAGGAGGAGTCACCATCTACCCAATGACGGCTGAGTCAACCGGCGAGAACATTAATGTTATTGCTAATTTTCATTGTTTGCATATAGGTTTTCAATTTTGTTCACTAGAATCACTATTGGATTCGTTGGGAGACGACTTGGGGTCATCTGACCACTTTTATACTATCACCTCTCTAGCATTAGACAAGTTTACGCTAGAATCATCATAATTTGACAGCAAAACGACAACTATCAAATGGCAATTCTAGAATTTTAGAAATTTATTGGATTCAAAACATGTTCAAAATCATTAGCTGCATGAAGCAATTCACTCCAAAAAAAAATGGATGTTTTTATAGTCCTTATTTTTGGTGTATATGTAAACTTATGACAAGAAAACTTTTGAAGTTACTTGGTAGAACTAAATTGTGTTTGGATTATTAAAAGAAAAAAAGGTTGAGACATAGCTCACTATGGAAATCGAAACTAGTATATCATAACTACTTGGTAGAAAACAAAAATGTAAATCTAAGTTTAATGTACACATATTAAGAAATATTTAATGGAAGCAAAACATTAAGTATCAGTTAGCATGACTTATTTATCAAGTGAAATTATTGCTAATATAACTATTGCACTTTGACTAGTTTATGAATGTATTTTGCTATGCCATATGAAATACATATTACAATTACAACCAATAAACACATAATATATACACACACTACTTTCAGATTTTGAGAAAAGAAACAAAATGCATAACCTACACTGTATAATACGTTGACAAAAAAATTAAAGACTTCATGCATACAACTTCTGAAGATCATCTTTGAACTTGGCTTTCAACTGTTCTCTCTTTATCTTGAGAGCATTAGTAACTAATCCAGATTCTGGTGTCCATGGATCCGGAAGCAACTTGATCTTTGCAGGAATTTCAGACTTCACCAGCTTTGTAGCTTTTGCAACCTGACATGAATAAAGGTGTAGCAAACAAACCATTAATCTTGTAACATACCATGCTTATTAACTTATAATTATAAATAAAACTATATTGTTTGGAAGATCGAAATATAATTTCTACATGTCAAGCTTCACTTCAACTGGAAATAATGTCAAGTTAAAACAATGATAGGTGTTAAAGTGTTAGCAATGTAGGAGAATAAATCAAAGTAAATGTAGAATGAATTGTAATTGGATAAAGAAGAGATAAAATGAAGAACAAAAGTTGTGTATATTTTATTAATTCATTGCTGTTAAAAAAAAATCATAAAAAAATCATAAGAGAATGCTCCACAATCACAAAATGAACTCAAAAAAAATGAATCCCAAAAATTGCTTAGATAGACACATAAGGTCATACTCCTCATTGGGTAGAAAGTAATCATACTTGTTCTATAAAAGAATAATCATTACAAAAGTTAGCTTTCACTTAATAGGTAGAGCATTGGTGAAAGAAAAATTAAAAGCAAAAGAGCAAGCCATGCGTCTGAAGACGCAATCTATTTTCATTAAATGAACAACAGATGATGAAGAAGTATATGCATCATCTAATGAGGAAAAACTCATCAGGCAGAATGTTCCATAGAGGAAACCTTCATCATGAACAAATATTCTCAAATTCTAGCACTCTTTCCTAAAAGGCTTCTTCAGTACTCCAAGTTCTGATCTTAGCAATTTGAACTTGCCTTTTGGGAGTGTCTGTGTCATAATATCAGGTAGTTGATCTTTAGAACTACCTTGGTCTCATCAAACTTATATAATCCATCTCCCTTGGTCTCATCATCTTCTAGGCACTGCTTTTCATTTGCCACTAATGGAGAAGCAACAAATTTACAATTCTTCATGTGAAACTTCTTTAAGATCTCCTTGGCATGCTTCTTTTGGTAGATGAAGATTACATGATTGTGGTATTTCCATCCCAAGAAAATAGTTTATTAGACAAGGTTTGTCAATTCAAATTCCTGTTCCATGTTTGTTTTAAATTGGCTTATATTTTCAAACTCACTCCTAACAACCAACAGATCATCAACGTAGAGGCAAATATTACCTGATCATAATCTCGTTTGACGTAGCCTTGTTCCAGAAGGTATTCATAAAATTTTTTTGTACCATATTCTTGGGGGACTGTTTTAGACCGTAGAGAGCTTTATGAAGATTGTAAACTTTTTCCTCATTGGTCATAATCGTTCAACTATATTTTTCCTACTAAAAAAGGCTGAACCTAAAAAAAGGAAAATTTCCCAATTCGTCCTTGCAGCTAAGGTTATCGACAACCTTAGTATTAAAATAATTTTTTTGCATAATTAGGAGATAAGTACATGATTAATGCATATTTTTTTTCTATTTATTAGGACATATTTGATATCTTTTGGTGATTTAATTTTATTTGTATAGCTTTAATTACCTATTATTTATTTATTTAATTAGGTTGTAAATAGTCTATAAATTTAGACTGTAACCACATTTGTAAATACATTCATCAATATATTCAATCTTCTTCTTTCAACTTGGTATTAGAGCTCCTGATTTTGGAAGACTTTGCTTCTACATTTCTTTTAGGCATCCTTCATTGTTGCAACCTGTTTTTTGCTTTTGCATTTTTTTCCGGGAAGTTGAAACCTTTTTTCCATTGACCATCCTTGCACCATTGACCGTCGCCCACCGTTGTTGATCGTTGCCAAATATTTAAAGGAGAACACTACAAATACATCACTTGCTTTACAAGCACACGGGGATGAATGGAAGAAAACATGATGTTCCATTTTGATTGATGGTTGGACTGATAAGAAAGGAAGGAGAATAATAAACTTCTTGGGGAATAGCCGAAAGGGAACCGAGTATCTAAAGTCCATAAATGCACCTGTTATATCTAAAACAGGTAAGAAAGTTTCTAAAATGATGGATAACATTAGAGGTGGGAGAAGAAAATGTCATTCAAGTTACGACCGATAATGCAGAAAACTACAAAGTTATTGGTCAAATGTTGATGACAATGAGGAAAAGGCTATTTTGGACACCATGTGTTGCACATTGTATTAACTTAATTTTGAGGGCTTATGAGAAGAAGATCCCAATCAATGTTGTAAAAATCGGGATCTAAATCGTAAGATCGTACGATCTTGTGATTTTTTAGAAGAAAACATGCAGGATTGCATGGTGGATCATAAACTGAACGAATCGAAGCGATCCAGCGAGTCAGTGGCCGGATCAGAGGATTGTTGAGTCTCTCTGATCCGTGACTCAGTCCATTAAAAAAAAAACTAAAAACAAGGCCCATGAGGCCAAAAAGTGTTGCACAAAAATACTCATCAGAAACCCTAAAAAATCCCTAATATCAAACTCGCAACTTCACAACTTGCGCCTCTCCGCTGCTTGCCCCTCTTGCTGCATCACTGCTCCTTCTTTTGTTGTCCTAGCTCCTCCCGTTGTAATCACAACTCCCCACAATCTCCCCTCTCTTTTATTTCATATGTTGTTGTTTGTGTTTGCGGATGGAAAGGTTGAGATTTTATATTTGTTGTTGCACACTATTGTTTATCAATTTCTAGATAATTTTTTTATTGCATTTGGTGATAATTATAATGGCAAGTGGAAGAACTGATCCTGCATGGATGGGAAAGCAAGGAACCTAAAATGTAAATGTTGTGAGAAAGTATTGACAGGAGGGATTTACATATTAAAGCACCATTTAGCAGGGACTTCAAAGGATGTGAGAGCATGTATATTAGTGCCGGAAGAGGTTAAAAAATTAATGTTGGATACAATTGCTACTCTTCAGCAAAAATTGTTAAAGAAATCAATGTCTAGAGAAGACAATAGTGTGAGTAATTCAGAAAATGCTAGAAAAGGACCAAGTGAAGAAGAGATAGGGGACTCATCAAATATTTTCAAGAGAGGGGGAACTCAAACTACTATTAATTCCATTTTCATGAAGAATGACATACAAGATGCATGTTAAGAAATTGCTCTGTTTTTCTACAATAATGTTATTCCTTTTAATGTAGCAAACAATGAAAAATTTAAGAGGATGCTTGAATTAGTTACAGAACATGGTGTTAGATTTAAGCCACCATAATATCAAGAAATAAGAGTGAAATATTTGAAGTAACAGGTTGAGAAGTCAAATCTGATTCTGGAAGAACATAAACTGTTTTGGAAAAACACTAAATGAACAATAATGACATATGGATGGATCGATAGGAAAAGGAGGATTATACTTAATTTTCTGGTAAATTGTCCAACAGGAACTATCTTTTTGAAGTCTATTGATGCATATGACATATGCAAGACAACTGAAAAAATCTTCAAAATGGTGGATGATATTGTTGAAAAGGTTGGGGAAGAAAATGTCATCCAAGTTGTAATAGATAATGCAACAAATTATAAGGAAGCTCGGGAATTGTTAATGCAAAAGAGGAAAAAGTTGTATTGGACCCTTGTCAGCCCATTGGTAAGAAAATTACAACCTACATTTACTCAATAATTGATCTTATCTCCTTGTTACACAAATATAGTAAAGGAAAATATTTTATAAGACCAACAATATTCATTTTTCCACCTCTTATCTGACTTTAGGATACTTGAATAAGAATAAAGGATCACTTATTAGGATATTCACATCCTCGGAGTGACAATCCAATCAATTTGTAAAAAGTAAAGATGGAGGGTTGGTGGAAAATTTGATATTGGACAAGGAATTTTGGAAAAACATTTCAAATTACTTGAGGGGTGTTCTTCCCCTTATTAAAGTGTTGTGCATGGTTGATTCAAACGAGAAACCAACCATGAGATTTATTTATGAAGAGATGGATATTGCAAAAGAGAAGATACAAAGTCTCTTTAATGGAGTTAGTAAAAGGTAATTTTCCTTTCACTTATATTTACTTCTAAATAGAAATATAGACTTGTTTTGGAGATTAATTTATTTATTTTTATCTTATTTAGCTACACTCCCCTTTGGGAAGATGGGACAACCAATTGCATATGTCATTGCATGTTACAAGCTATTATCTTAATACCATGTTACATTATCAACCTAAGTTTAAAGTTGATTATGAGGTGAAACGTGGAACGTATGACTTTTTGGAGAGGTTGGTGGGAGACATTATTGATGTTCAAATTGAGAGTTTCAAGAGCAAGTTTGGATTTTTTGGTAGTTAAATAGTTGTGGTGATGAACATCCAGAACTACAAAGATTAGCAATTAGAGTATTGAGTTTGACTTGTAGTTCATTTGGTTGTGAGCGTAACTAGAGTGTTTTTGAAAGGGTGAGAATTTAGATTATTGAAATTGATTTTATAATTATTTTTTAGATGATAATATGATGTGTTATCTAATTTTATAATTATTTAGGTCCACACTAAGAAAAGAAATTGTTTACACCAAATGACCAAGAATGATGTGGTGTTTGTGATGACTAATTCAAGATTGATGAAGAAGAAAGATGTTAGAAAAACAAAAGACTATAATATTGATGATTTTATTTCTGATGATGAATGGACTTTGGAGGAAAATGAAACATTAGATGGTTTAGATGAAGACATATTAGTTGAAGTTGGATAAGATGATGTTAGTAAAGGTGGTGGTGTTAATGCATCCATGTATGATTTGGAGGTTCCTCCAATTACTGATAATGATAAAGGACATGGTGGAGCTGATATTAATGAAAATGAAGATCATTTGGAGGAGGAAGATGATTATCATATGATTAATATGAATGATTTTCTTGGATAATATATTTGTACAAAACATTTATGAATTTATTGGTTATTTATTTTATGCATGACCATTCTATAAATTATGAATCTATTTTTAATTATGTTATGTATAGTAATAACTCGAGCAGTAACTCTTCTGAGTTGAGTTATGATCCTCGAGTTACGAGTTGAATATCCCAACTTGTTTAAATGGTGCATTGCCTCTAATTGATGTACTTCGATTGGTTGATTTAAATCAAAAGCCAACCATGGGGTTCATTAATGAAGCACTGGACCAAGCTAAGGAGAAGATACAAAAAGCTTTCAATGTTGTCAAAAAAAGGTATTTTAGTTAGCTAAATGTTTATTATTTTTTTGTTAAGATGGTGATTTTGAAATTGAAAACAAAAAACTAGCTTAATGTAATATATTTTGGTTAGTTATTTGCCTTTGTGGAACATCATTGATGAAAGGTGAGACAAGCAACTTCATAGGCCTTTGCATGCTACAAGCTATTTTCTTAACCCTCAAATGCATTATCGTCCCAGATTTAAACCAGATTTGGAAGTGAAACAGGGTCTAATGGAATGTATAACTAGGATAGTGGAGGATGAGGATGAAAAACTCTTATTGATGTTCAAAATGATGATTCCGAAAAATGAGCAAAATATTTTGGTTGTCCCTTGGCTACTAGGTCGAATAATTTAAGACTCCAACAGATTGGTAGCATTCTTATGGTGATGAGTACCTTAACTCCAAAAATTTGTCATTCATGTATTGAGCTTGACATGTAGCTCCTCAAGATGTGAGTGTAATTGGATTTCCTTTGAGATGGTAAGTCAATGTTAAAATATATCTCTAAAATAAGTCCACTACATGATTATCATATTTTTCTTTGCATTTGTTTTGTTTAGGCCCACACAAAGAGAAGAAATAGCAATGAATGATGTTGTTTTTGTTATGGCTAATTCAAAATTAGCTAAGAAGAAGAAAACAAGAAAACCAACTCAAAATAATATTGATCTGAGTGGACTGTGGAAGATGAGCATAAGCATAATGAAACATTGGATTTGGATGAAAACTTGGTTCTAGTGAAAGTTAAGGAGGATGAAACTTTGCATAGTCATGATTTACACATGACTTATTTGAATGGTGGAGGAGATGGAAATGATGGAGTTGAAGGTCTCTATGCAGATTATGAATTTAATTTACAAGAAAATTTGGTTTAAATATATTACTATTTTATTATTGTTTGGTAACTAGAAAGGGGTTACTCTTATGTAACTTGGATGTGGTGTTTACACCTGATTATGTACTCATTTATATATATATATATATATATATATATATATATATATATTTTATGAGGTTCAATTATGAATTTTGAGTGAAATATAATGATAGTGTATGTGTATACATTTTCATAAAATCTGTAGGATCTTACGATCCGTGTTACGATCTCCCGATTTTCGATTCATATTTCTCTTTCCGATCTTGAGTGAGATCTCAATTTTGACTACCATGCTCTTAGTTGCATCATGCAGACAAAACTTAACTTTCCCAAAACCAGTTATCTTACATGATCTCTTACCAAACCCTTTTTCAAGTTCTATAAATTTTTGGAACCACAGACCGTTAGGTGTCATGTGAAACGAACATCCGGAGTCCAAGATCCATTTGCAATCATCAGTACTACTCAACACCATGAGAACATCTGATGATCCATAACCTCTTCCACTAGAGCTACCTCACCAAATGTAAATAGTCCATCAGACGGTCTACCAGACCTAGAAAGTTTATTAGGGTTCTAACCTTATTTTGCCTCTAAGGACAATACCTCCTTGTGCAACCTTCCTTCTTTCAGTGATACCATTTGTAGACGTTTACTACATTTTTATCACGAGTCTTGGACTTTGACCTCCATCTAACTCCTCCTTCGTTATCTCTGGTAGACGATCTCCCCCTTGGTACAATGTCATCCCTAATATTGGACGTCTTAAAGTAAAATTTCTCGTTCAATTCTTTTGAGTTTAGAGCTACCTAAACTTCCGAGAGAGAGAGTCTCTTCCATACAACAAGGTCCCCTTGAAATGATAATGCGTCTTAAGTAGGGAACACAACAATAACAACACTTGATCCCCATCATCAATATGAAAATCAATATTCTCAAAATCAAGAATCAATTTATCAAATTTGTCTAGTTGTTCGTTGACTGTCTTTTTACTACTAATTTTATATGAGTACAACGCTTGCTTCAAGACTTCCGGTATGATTTTCATTTTATTTTTTGCAGTATGAGCGAGATGAAACTTTTACCCTTGTTTTCATGGTCTTCAAGCTTGTTATCTTTCCCGTCACTAAAAGTTTTTTCCATTAATAGGCTTGCCTTTGTCTATGATATTGAACCAAGTGGTGTTCAAGCTTTGAAGAATCCAAACCCTTTGAAGGATGTTGATGCCTTGGTTGTGCTTGATGTTGCTATGCTGGTTTAGTCTAGTTCTGGGGTAGTTTGAGTGTTGTAATCCACCCCTTGATCGAATCTAAAGCATAGGCATTCTCAATCTTTGTGAAAGTAAAATGTTTTCAAACTAAGTTAAAACAACC
>Ga0123342_1010066_pt1 | contig 10984 bp, 5 predicted proteins | sample Turbeawhitnodule_FD_89960 | JGI IMG/M metagenome (GOLD analysis project Ga0123342, IMG submission 89960) | Root nodule microbial communities of legume samples collected from Mexico - Turtle bean Mexico white nodule | ecosystem: Host-associated > Plants > Roots > Nodule | place: Mexico: Nepantla... | reverse complement strand
TTTTGAATTTTGAATTTTGAATTTTGAATTTTGAATTTTGAATTTTGAATTTTGAATTTTGAATTTTGAATTTTGAATTTTGAATTTTGAATTTTGAATTTTGAATTTTGAATTTTAAATTTTGAATTTTGAATTTTTGAATTTTAAATTTTAAATTTTGAATTATGGAGTAATTGTAAACATAATTCAAAATGTTTTTGAGTCACTCCTCTTTTCACTTATTTAATCAAACATTTTCCTTCAAACCTTATTCTCCTCCCTTTCTTCTTCAATGGTTGAGAAAAATCACTTACTCCATCCAAGAACCTTTCTCCGCAATGTCATTAAACATGTATATTTCTCAATTAACAATGAATATAAGAAGTGAACCCATTTTCCCAAAAGTGTAACGTGTGTAATGGTGCAGGACAAAAGAAGAAGAAAATTTAATGCTTTCAACAAAAAAAAACTATTTCATTATTCTTAGGTATGCACATTCTCTTCCTCACTTTACTCAACTTCTTTGTTACACTTTTTATGATTATATTATTTATAATTATATTTATTCGTCACTTATTTCTCCTTTTTTTTCTTTGCAAATTTGTTCTTTCGTATCTTGGTGAACTTTTTTTCCTCTCTTTTTCATTCTCCCTAAGTGAGTTTTCGTGTCAATATTATGCGAGTACACATCTGGATATTTTGTGTAAGTTTTTGTTTTTTTATCTATTCTCTTTCATTCTCTTTGAACTTTTACTGAGTTTTATGTACCCCTCGTGGTCAATTATATGTTGCATTATCAAGAGTTGTTTCTTAAGCTTCAACAAAAATTCTTATTAAAGAATGACACCTTGAAGGAGAAGACGAAAATTTTACCAAAAATATTATTTATAAATATATTTTGTTATCTCAAAAATTAGGTATTGTTCATTTTATTTATATGTGACATATAAAGATAAGTATATGTGAATATTTTATTTACACTATTTGTTATTATATATTAAAGGTAACATAATATACAAGGAGCCCTTAGAGTTGAATGAAGATATCAATCCAAAGCATTCACGCATTTATCTACACAAACAAGTAATTATCAATATATGTGTGTATTTTGCAATTTAGTCATAATTGGCATTCTTTCGTAGGAAACAAAATTTGTAAAGAATGAAAAACTTAGAAGGATGATTAATCACTCTTATTAGTTAAGCAAATTCACACCAAGATATAATGATTTTGCATAATAGTGATAATAATGACATTTTTTTATTCATAATGTATTGTAAATTTCTATTGTTAATATAAGTGTGTGAATAATAACATTGTTTAATATATAAATGAAAAAACAAGAAATGTGGATACACAGGCGCGAGAGTGCATGTGTTCCCGCTAGTGGATATAATGGAGATTCTCTTCCATAACTGTTTTGAAATATATATTGATTTCTTCAGTTTTCACTCACATTTTGAATTTTTGGGATTTTTATTGTCGTTTTTCTCTCTTCCCTATTCTTCACCCTATATCCACGGCTCATCTTACTTCCATTAGATAAAAAGATATCATTCTCCAAGATAAAACCCAAAAGAAGTGGATTTTCTTTTCTTTGTTGTTTAATTGTTAATGTTACTCATTTTTATTTCTTTTACTCTGGTTTTCATTTTCGTACCATGAAGGCGGAATACAAAGCATTCAAATTACACAGGTAGAGAGTTATCTTGACATCATTGTTGATGTGGGCATCGATGAGGAGGATGAATGTGTTCCGAATACGACATTCTCGCGAAGAAGAGGAAAGGGATTAGAAAATAAAGAAGGTTTGTTACGAAGTATCTCATCTTATTCTTCTTCTTTTTTCTTTTCATTATTATATTTCTCTTTTTTAGTTTTATGTTAGTAACAATAAGTCAAAATTAGTGATTCACCAAAATGATGATGTAATTGCTTTAAGGTAGAGAGTTATCTTGACATCATTGTTGATGTGTGCATCGACGGGAGGATGAATGTCTTCCGGATACAACATTCTTGCGGATAAGAGAAAAGTGATTAGAAAATAAATATTTTTCTTAAGGTTTGTTACGAAGTTTCTCATCTTATTCTTCTTCTTCTTTTCTTTTTATTGATATATTTCTCTTTTTTAGTTTTATGTTAGTAACAACAAATCTTGGTAATGTTTATTGTGTTAAAATTTTGAATTTGTTTAATATATTTCTTTACTGTAACTTAATTATTAACATAGTAGGTCGAAACTCATAAATGATGAGAAAAAATATTTCTATCTTAATTTTATTTAGTGATATTTGATATTTAAAAGATATGTATACACATAATAATATACATAATAATAAAAATAAAAAATTCAGATGCACAGGCGCAAGAACGCCTTTGTTGTAAATAAAACATGATAATGAACTCATACAAACATACAAATCTTATCATATCATGATTCTCACACAATCATACAAGAAGAAATAGACACTTACCTTGATCCATGAGTGATCCTACTTGAACAATTATTTTATCTCCTTTGTCCCAATCTATCTCTTAGCAATTCAGTTCTTGTCACACACTTTCGTGATGGTTAACAGTGAGACAACTATTATTTGTAGAGACAGAACCTTATAACCTTTAATTCCCAATCTCCATCAGATGTAGTTTTTCATTAGGTATCATCAGATATTTATTCTCATGTCAACCAACAGACCCTTTAATTCTATTGTTATTATTAAATCATATTCGGGTCCAAAACCCAAACTCTAAGTCATGTGAGTCACTTTATAGAAATTAATTTACATAATTTCTTACATTTGTTTCCCCTAGTACCTATAAAGGGGATTTCTCTTTTTGTAACTACTTCCAAATTTGATTTTTTGGATTTTGTTTCTCCCTTTTTTTCTTAATTTAAATAATTGTGAGATAACAGTTTACTTCAATCCTACAAATTTTGAAAAACCAACAACGTGCATTTCCAAATTCCTGCTCAGTTTCATGGAGGCTTAAATCGTTGGATCTACGACCGCTCCTTCGTCCTCTTCCTCCGTGAGCCTACAACACTCACGATGCCAACGACATCAACGTCAGCATCATCCATGGTCACACCATCGACTACATTGAACCCCGTCACCGTCATCCTCTCCTCTCTCATCGATGACAACATTATCATCGTCGAAGTCATTGTACCCAACACCCAGCAAAGTCGGCGAATGCTCTACCAAATCCACTTCTTCGCCCGCCTCCATGCCTTTGACGTTGTCAAAGATCCCATCTCTCGTTCTTTCCGCAAACTCATCACCGAGGCGGGCGAAGAAGTGGATTTGGCATAGCACTCGTCGACTTTGCTGGGTGTTGGGTACGATGACTTCGACGACGATGATGTTGTCATCGATGAGATGGGAGAGGATGGCAGTGACGGAGTTCAATGTAGCCGATGGTGTGACCGTGGATGTTGTTGACGTTGATGTCGTTGGTGTCGTGAGTGTTGTAGGCTCACGGAAGAGGAGGACGAAGGAGCGGCCGCAGATCCAACGATTTAAGCCTCCATGAAACTGAGGGATTTGTCTGAATGCACGATGTTGGTTCTTCAACATTTGTAGAGTTTAAGTAAACTGTTATCTCACAGTTTTTTCAATTAAGAGAAAAAACAAAGAGAGAAACGAAATCCAAAAAATCAAATTTGGAAGTAACCGCTCTCTAAGTTTTAAAAATTTGTTAAATTTCAGAATTTTTCAAAACTATTCACGTTTAACAACTGTTTGTAATAAATTAAAAGAACAGAATAATCAACCTAAAATAATAAAATACTATCATATATAAAGATAAAATGAAAAAAATATGTATACCAAATTAAAAAAAGGAATCCCCTATCTAAGTATAGATAGTAATATAATTATATATTTATAATTAATTTAAAAATAAAATTTGTTTTTAGAATAAATTTTTTATTTATTTCCCTCTAACAAATGAACATCAAAATACTGTATCGTAAAAAAATAAGTCTCAAATAGTAAATAATTATGTTATTTATTATTTTTTTAACCTCAAATTTCAATAATTAACTAATTATTATTATTAACGAAAACACATATGTTGGTATTTTCTAATTTTATCATAAATTTATATGCATATTTTAATATTTGACATGCGTATTCTAATTTTTAATATTTGACAGTGCATGCATGTATATTTGTATTTTTTTAAATATATATTAGGTAGCAAATACATATAGGTTCATGATAAAATTAAAAAATGAAAATATATAAATGCACCGTCAAATTTTTAAAACTACGGATACACGCGGTAAATATTAAAAAATAAAATATACAAGCATTGTCAAATACTAAAAGATGCAGATTTTTTAACGATAGGAAAAAATGAAAAACATCTTGAATACCAATCTTTATTTGGTATCTTAAAATTTATTACTGTAAAATCATGACATTGTAAATTACTGTTTTTTTTCTATGTTATAAATTTGTATGACATTTGTAAATTTACTATACATAGCTATTATGTTGAGTATGTTTCCCTCACAATATATGAGTAGGTATACTTAGATAAGTTATGTGTCTTCTCATATGTATTTGTATTTTTTTATATTTTTTTTAAATGAACTATAAATTTATAGTCTTAATATAAGTGTGCGAATAATGACATTGTTTATTTTAATTTTAATATTAAACATAGATATATAAAAATAATAAAGAAAAGATGCTGATAGGGCGTCTGTGTTCAGTTGCGAGGGCGTCTGTGTTAGCGCTAGTATACATAAAGGGGATTCACCTCTTTAATTGTTCTTAATTTTTTTTCTATTTTATCTTTATATCAATATTTTAATTTTATTATTGTATTATGGACATTGCGTCATTTCCTATTTTTTCTAAAATATATTAAAATAGTTATCAGAAACAATTTTGAATGTAGAGTATTTTTTTAATTTAATTTTCTGAAATATATATCTATTTTTCAATTTTCACGAACAGTCGCTGCTTTTGAATTTACATTTTTGAATTTTCGAGATTTTATCACCGTTTTTTCCTCTCTTCTCTCTTTCTCATTTTATCTCTATTCTTCCTCAAATCTCTCTTGAAACTCAATAACATGGCTCTCAGTGTCTCTCATGTTCTCTGTGTCTTGTGTCTCTTATGCTCTCTGTTTCTTTCATACATACGAATACACATAAATCTATATTTCATTTAAATAAATATAAATATACACATAATAATAATAAAAAAAATGTGGATGTACAAATGCCCCTAAACCGTAGTTTTTACTAATTGTTTTAAAAAAGTTGAGATTAAAAAAAAATGAGATCAGATTGGTTTTTTTTTTCTAAATTGGATGAAATCGATTTTTTTTTTAAAAGTTGAAAACTTTTTAAATTCTAAAAAATAAAGTTGATTTTGGACTTTAATATAAACTAAAAAGTTTACTAACCCATTATCTTTTTAACAAAATAACAATATGAATAATTTTTGATAAATTATATAATTAAATTGTGTAAATGAATAGTGTAATTTGATAAAAAAAATATTTAACTTTAAATATAATTAGAGATAATTTAAAGATGAAATAGAAATATAAAACATAGAAATCAAAGTTTACTTCTTCATCTTTTATCTTCTTGATGTCTATGTAGAATTTGTTAAAAAAAGTTATTTTGGTGTTGGATGGATCCTTATCCTTAAAAAAGGAAACATATTAAATACAAGGTACCTTTTAGTAATCAAAAAGTGAAAAAAAAAAATGGAAATAAAAAGCTTTCCCTAAATTTTTTCACCAAGAAACCTTTCTTAAAAAAAGTACAGATGTTCCAACTTTATTTACCAATCAAGTTGAAAATTTGATTAAGCAACCTAATTTTCAGTGTTAACCAAGTTTATCCATAATAACAAACCGACTAAAGTTTGGTTTATAAGAAACCCAATTCCAATAAGATTTTTTCAATTTTTTAAAAAAATGGAAAAAAATAAAGAAAGAAATATGTAAAAAGTAATTAAATTAAAAATGTTAAACTTAATTTTAATTTTTCAACTTTTAATTAAATTTCTATTAAAAAATAATTTTAATGAGTATATAAAAAATATATTTTTTAATTGAGGTTTTGTCATTTGATTTTAGAGGATGATTATTATTTTACATACGCGGTTTCGCATAGAAAATTGAAAAAATGATTTAGTGAAGTTTTAAATTCGATATAAATTTCAGTATTTTTAATTGAGTTTTTAACACAAAATAATAATGATGCAAATTAAGAGTGAAGTCACTCTAATTAACAATAAAATCAAATTGTAAAGATTCAATTCAACAATAAAACAATTTTAGACATTCAATAGTACAAATTTTTTTAATAAGAATTTAATTAAAAACACGAAAAAGACTTAAAACTTAATTAAACATGTACGTACTATTAAAGATTGATATATTTGTTGTTTAGTATAATATATTTAACTTGATAATCGAGTATCCAACTATAACCGAGTAATTAACATTTTATCAACAAACTAATTAGCAAAAATCTATAAATGCACAATAATTTTTAGGAAATACTCAATTAAATTAAATGTTCATACTATTTTATACTCATAAATATCATATATCTCTTTCTGATCATCCAATATCAAAAAACTCGACATAGAGAGAAGGCATCCTTTTTTCACCTCAAAACTCTCACACTATTTATGGTAAGAACATTTGACGTCCACCATGAGACTTACGTAAAACTTGTTCGCATGTCCATAAGATCCTTGAAGCTAAACGAAATTTCAACTCGCTTTACACAATTAAGAGAATGAATCCTTCAACCGACAACACCATGACAATCCAGTTGGGCTCTCCTCCGCAAGGATGAGGAGAACATGTAAAAGGCAATGGAGAAAGCACTCGTGCAGATGCCTAAGCTCGTCCAAGTCAGAGCTCCCAGAGGATCTTGTCCAAGCGAGCCCAATCTCGCCTATTAGTGTCCATTCATATTAAGGATTTCATTGGTGCATGACTAGGTCAAATTAATCACATTCATACTTCTATTGAAATACATGTCTAGTGATACATAGTCTTCTAGTTCATCATCAATTGTTGTTGTAAATCCTACTTCTGAAACTATGGAAGAACGAACCTTCAGAGAACTTGCTGCTTCAGATGTTTTCATCCAAACTATGTGTATCCAATACCCATATGTGGTGTGCAATGTGAGCTTAAATCTAGTTTGATACATTTGCTGCCTAAATTTCATGGCCTTGTAGGTGAGGAACCACATAAGAATCTTAAGGAGTTTCAAACAGTGTGCACCACCATGAGGCCCACTGAGGTCTCAAAGGAGTACATCAAGCTTAAAGCATTCCCTTTTTTACTCCAAGATAAGATGCAACTAAAGATTGGCTATATTATTTGTTGACAAGGTCAATGACTAGTTGGGAAGGGCTGAAGAGAGTGCTCATTGAAAAAATCTTTCTGGCATCTAGAGTCACATCAATAAGAAAGGAAATATGTGGGATCAGACAACAGGACAAGGAAAGTCTTCACGAATATTGGGAAAGATTCAAAAGGCTATGTACAAGTTGTCCATACCATTAGATTCACGAACAACTTCTAATACAATACTTCTATGAGGGTCTGATGGCTATTGATGGGCAAATGATAGATGATGTTAGTGGAGGAGCCTTGGTTGATAAGACGCCATCTATTGCAAGATAATTGATTGAGATCATGGCTTCTAACAATCAACAATTCCATACACGTTGCAATTCTGCAGTACCTGTTCGTGGTGTTTGTGAGATGACAACCAATTATGCAGTTGATCATGCTCAGATGAAGGCACAATTAGACGACCTCATATCCACGATGAAGCAACTAACTATGCCTTAGACAATTCCAAAGGTATGTAGAATTTGTACATCTAACCATGTCACTGATGCTTGCCCCACTTTTCAAGAAGTTGAAGGAGGAAACAATGTTGAATGTCTTCAAGCTTATGCTGCAAACATCTTTAATAGTGGAAGACAGTCTATTGATTTTCCCTTCATTAATAGACTGTCTAACCCACCTCAACAGCCATTCAACCATGATTTGTCCACTAATAAGTATAATTTGGGTTGGAGGAATCATCCAAATCTTAGGTGGCATAACTCACAAAAAAAACAACAATCTTTTTGTGCCCTACCAATCACAAAATATTGGAGCAAGGAAACCATCTTATCACCACCCACACCAGCAACAACAACAATAACCATCTCCACTACTAGTTGTTGTATCAACAAAAAGTGGATCTTCTCTAAAGGATATAATGAAGCAAATGGCTGAATTTAGCATGAATTTCCATTAGAGAATAGATGAAAGAATATAGAGAACAGAGGCAAGCATTCATAACTTAGAAAATCATATTATTTAGTTAGCCACTAGCGTGAATGAGATGATATCAAAAGGGTTTGATAAGTTTCCCTCCCAGAAGGTCATCAACCCACAAAATTTCAAAGTTATTACTATGAGATGTGGTACTTAGTTGCAAGCACCTCTGCAAAATCCCACCAAAATAGACGATCAACTGAGATCGTCAAACACCTCCAACATAAAGACTCCAAAGAATAATGATCAAAGAACGGCCAAAATAAGCAATAATGACATGAATGATCCTCCTAAACCATCTCATGAAGTTGATGTATAAGGAGAAACTTCCAATCTTGACAGACCATCTATTCCTCTGCCATTCCCTCAAAGAGCAGTTGTGCAAACGAGTAGAAAAATGAAAGAAGATGACAAGGAGATTCTGGAGACATTAAGAAAGGTATAGATGAACATTCCTCTGCTATAACTGATGGAACTATTGAACTTGAAAGCCCATACTAAAAAAGAACTAAAGTTGTAACCAAAAAGTTATTGCAACAAAGGGGTCGTCCACCTTGAAAGAAACAAGCATCAAGTTACATGACGTTAAACAAACACTTACTAGGAGGCAAACCAGTACATATTTTTAGTTTTATGATGATTTGTTATTTTTGTTTTGAATTTTACTTTTAAAAACCTTATTTTTATGCAGAGAAACTCGCTCATGCATCATATGACTCGCCTAGGTGAGTTTGATGATGTAAATTCAATATTTTGTGCAGAACCCAGGCGTAGTATATATCGACTAAGCGAGGTGGACAACATAAATTCAACATTTTGTGCAGGAAAACTCGCCCATGCATAGTATATCTCGCCTAGGCAAGTTAAAAGAAGTAAATAATAATAATAATAATAATAAAAAATTCTCTAGAGTAATCTCGCCTAAGCGAGACAAATCTTGCTTAGGCAAGATTCCACTTATGCAATCTCGCTTAGCAAGAAACATAGTTGCTTGAGCGAGTTTGACAGTCCATAAGTATTTGAAAAACCAATACTTTTTAGAAGCCTAACCTCATTATAATATTGTAAAAGACCTCAAGATTCATGTCTGTAATAAGTGTGTGATATGAAGATCAAATGAAAAACAACTATGATTTTTTATGATTCAGTGGAAATAGAGATAAACATTTATATGTGAGCATATGAGAAGAAATTCAAAAGTTGATTGTATTTTTATTTTGCTATATTTGAATTTGGAAGGAACATAATTTCTAATTTAATTTGTTGTTTAGTGAATTAAGGTCTTTTGATATTTAAATTCAAATATGATTTAGTTATATTCAATTACTTTGCTTGAGATCAAACAATATTCTAAGTTGGGGGTTGATAAGTACCATATTTCAATAATATTTCATATTAAAATACAGACACTTATGAATATTAATTGATAAAATAACTATAATATAACCCATAATTTATGAATTTAAACATTTAAACATATTTTATGTTATAATATGAAATAAGAATGATTTATTCCCCAATTTGTGTTAATTTCAGGATTATAGAAATAATAGAGATGAAAGGGCAAAAAAAGAATATATGAGATAAAAAGAGAAAGCTGGAACGCTCCAAACACTCGCCTAAGCCATAGCTCCTAGAGGATCTCGCCCAAGCCATAGCTCCCAGAGGATCTCGCCCAAGCGAGCCTAATCTCGCCTAGGTGAGATCACTCCACTGACGTTGGGCCTGTTTTCGTCCAACTCGCTCAGGCGAGCCCAATCACACCCAGACGAGAAGTTACTTAACTCAAGCCCAACTAGGTTAAATATGAGGCGTGAGGCACAACCCTAAACATGAATCGAAAGAATATAAGGTGTTAGAAACCCTAGAGGAGGCAACCATCATTGAGAAACATCTGGATCTTCTTTCCTTGCTCTCCATGCTTGTAATGGCCAACATGAGTGACTAATTTTACCCTTTAAGATTGAGAGTAATTTGTTCAAACTCTTATGTAATGAGGTGATATTTAAATATAATATTGGGAGATATATTGGTATATATGTATATTTTATATTTGGATATTTGGAGAATATCTTCAATATCATTCATTAAACCAAGCGTTTAGCTGATTTATCGGAGATGTCACTCGAATTAGGTGGGACATGATCATGATTCGTAGAGAATTCCCATAACTATCATCGTTGTCATTTATTTAGTGCCTTAAATGTATTTTGACACAGTCGGTCGATCACCAAGATCGAATGACTGACTCCTTTAGTACGGACCGATACATTTTTATTTTTTTTAAATGCTATTATATATTACTTTTTCTTTTTTATATATCTCTTTTCTCATAGAAATAAATAATATAGGATGAAAATGCATAATAAAATAAAAGTTATTATTGTAAAATAAAATATATGAAATTAAGTTTAATAAATTAAAAAATGAATAAGAATTTTGTGAATGATGGCTAATAATAATAGTTATAATGGTCTTCTCTTCGATAACGATAACACTAATAAATTTTCTGAACTCAAAGTAAAGTGTCTGTTCAAAAGCAACCTCGCATTTGTGGAAAAAAAAAAAAAAAAAACAATTCGAAACTTTTCTAACCAAAACCGGGGTCGGGTTTGGGAAAAAATAAAAACCCGAGAAGGGGGGTGGGGGGGTGCGGTTTCGGGAATGGGGTTGTGGG
>Ga0123342_1010065_pt1 | contig 10986 bp, 13 predicted proteins | sample Turbeawhitnodule_FD_89960 | JGI IMG/M metagenome (GOLD analysis project Ga0123342, IMG submission 89960) | Root nodule microbial communities of legume samples collected from Mexico - Turtle bean Mexico white nodule | ecosystem: Host-associated > Plants > Roots > Nodule | place: Mexico: Nepantla... | reverse complement strand
TCAACCTGTCGACGCTGTTTGCGATCGTGCTTGCGATCGGCATCGTCGTCGATGACGCGATCGTCATCGTCGAGGGGGTTGCGCGTCACGTCGAGGAGGGAATGCCAGGCAGGCAGGCTGCAGAAAAGGCGATGGATGAACTTCTCGGTCCTGTCATCGGCATTACGCTCGTTCTCATGGCAGTCTTCATTCCGGCTGCCTTTCTGCCGGGGCTAACCGGACAGCTCTACCGGCAATTTGCGCTCGTCATCGCCGCGACCGCGCTGATCAGCGCAATCAACGCGATCACATTGAAACCGACACAATGCGCTCTCTGGCTGCGGCCGCCCGTGCCGCCCGAAAAGCGTAACTTTCTTTATCGCGGCTTCAATCGAATCTACGACGCGGCGGAGAACGGCTATTCCAGGCTTGTCGGCGGCCTCGTTCGCAACAGCGCGATCGCGGTCCTCGTTGGGCTGGGGCTGATCGGTGTCGCTTTCTGGGGGCTGACCCGGCTTCCGACGGCCTTCCTCCCCATCGAGGATCAAGGCTACGTCCTGATCAGCGCGCAGTTGCCAGATGGCGCATCGAAGGAGCGCACCGATGCCGTGATGCAGCAGGTCAGCGAGATCGCCGAGTCAACGCCGGGCGTCGACCAGGTTCTGACGATCAGCGGCATTTCGGTCCTCGACAACAGTGCAAGCCTGCCGAACGCCGGTGTCGCCTATGTCGTTCTCAAGGACTGGGACGTGCGCGGAAAGGAAAAAGGCCAGGATCTGCTGTCGATATACCGGCATCTGAACGGCGCTCTGGAGAGTGTCATGCAGGCTAATACGCTGGTCATGGTCCCACCGGCGATCCAGGGTATCGGCAATGCCAGCGGTTTTACCATGCAGGTGCTGCTCAAGGACGGTAGCTTCGATTTCCCGCTGCTGCAGACACTGGCCGACACGATCGTCGAACACGGGAATTCGCAGTCCTCGCTACAGCGGCTGCAGACGTCGTTCCGCGCGGACGCTCCGCAGCTCGAGGTTTCGGTCGATCGCATCAAGGCCGAGACGCTCGGCGTCACGGTTGGGCAGGTGTTTTCCGCCCTCTCGGGTTACGTGGGATCGAGCTATGTCACCCAATTCAACAAGTTTGGCCGCACCTTCCAGGTCTATGTGCAGGCGGCTCCGGATTTCCGCGTGCGGCCCGATGACATCCGCAATCTGAAGGTCAAGGCTGGCGATGGCACCATGGTCCCGCTTGGTACAGTGATCGACGTTAAAAGCACGCCGGGCCCGACGCTGATCAGCCTTTACAATCTCTATCCCACGGCCACGATCGTCGGCGGGCCTGCCACCGGCTTCAGTTCGGGGCAGGTGCTCGATGTCATGGAGCAGATTGCCGATCAGACTTTGCCGCCGGGCGCCGGCTTCGAGTGGACGGCGCTGTCCTATCAGGAAAGGGCGGTCGGCAGCCAGATCTACTACGTCTTTGGCCTCGCCATTCTGCTGGTCTATTTCGTTTTGGCCGGACAGTACGAAAGCTGGATCTTGCCGTTCGCGGTTATTCTCGCCGTTCCCCTTGCTCTGCTCGGGACCGTCGGCGCACTGACGGCGCTCGGGGTCGCGAACAATCTCTACACGCAGATCGGTCTCATTCTGCTCATCGCACTTTCCTCGAAGAACGCCATCTTGATCGTTGAGTATGCGCGGGAAAAACGCATGCAGGGCATGGAGATTGCCGCTGCCGCCGTGCTTGCTGCGCGGCTGCGCTTCCGCCCGATCCTGATGACCTCTTTCGCCTTTATCCTGGGCGTGCTGCCGTTGGTTCTGGCGACGGGGGCTGGCGCCAACGCCCGCCGATCGATCGGTATTTCTGTCTTTAGCGGTATGATCGCATCGACGTTCCTGGCGGTTTTGCTGGTGCCGTCCTTCTACGTGATCCTGCAGCATTTCGAGGAATACCGGAAGCGCCGTCCAGTGGCGGTGCCCGACACGCAGACGTAGGTGATGCGACAACACGCTGTTGGCCAGAGCGGATACCGCATTGAGAATTGCTATTCTCGGCTAGGGAACGCATGGGCGCGTTGCGCTTGATCGTCTGCCCCGTGGATAAGCAATGGAGCGCCCTCGGAGGAAGAGGGCGAGGTGCAGCCTCACGATGCCGACATGGTCGACACTGTGATTTCCGAAGGGAGAGGAACTATGGAGAATTTCTCGTCATCACTGGAAATCGCATCCGCGAAACGTGGCATGTGGAGAATGAGATTTGGCTTGTCCGTGCTGGGAGGCATCGTCCTGTTCGCGGGCGCGGCCTTGGCGCAGCAGCCGACCGACGCGCAACGCAACGCGATCAAGTCCGCCTGCCGCAGCGATTTCCTGTCCAATTGTTCCGGCGTCACCCCGGGCGGCAAGGAGGCGCTTGCCTGCCTGCAACAGCACGAAGCGTCGCTCTCGTCGGGATGCAAACAGGCAATCAGCGCACTTGGCGGAAGCGGCAGCGCTGCCACCCCGAAATCGTCTTCAGGGGCATCGACCGCGCCGGCGACGCCGGATGCCGGCACACCCAAGGCCGCCGCGCCGGCGGCGACGGCCGCACCACAGCTTTCGCCGCGGGAGGAGATGGTCATTGCCCGCGAGGCCTGTGGGCCGGACTTCCGATCTTACTGCCGTGCCGTGCCGCTCGGCGGCGGACGCGGCATCGCCTGCCTTAGAGAAAACATGGCGCGGTTGTCCCCGGCTTGCCAAAAGGTCTTGGCTCACGGGCTGTGATTCTCTTTTGCTTTCACGGACTTCGGCGCTCCTGTGTGGTGGGGGTGCCGGATGTGCCGGTCTCGATTCGCAAAATGCCAGTGAATTCGTCAGACCTTAGTCCAACTACCCAATTGGTGCGCCTGCGCTAACTGAACCTTGTCCTTCTGCCCCGAAGGATGAGGGAGGCTTTGGGATGTCGCGGACAAACCCTACCGCAGCCTCCCTCCTTGCGCTCGGACCTTGGTCCAACTTTCCAAGTGCGCAGCCTCTGCCTAAGTTGGCCCTGTCCTTCCGCCAAAAAGGACACGCAGGGGCACCTTCGGTCCCCTGAGAGGGCTTGAGAGGTCACCAACGGGTAGGCTGACCTCTCGGCTCTCCTCGTCCAGGGCAACACCTGACTGCGGCGACCGGGCATCATTGCATCTAAACTACAGGTGGTTCTCGGCTTCCGTGATAAGCGACATGGGTCAGGTCCGGTCGTGCGTTCAATCCGTGGACGAAGGTGCGGATTGCCCAGCCGGCCTTGAGCTATCATGTGATGGCGCTGGAAAGGGAGCTCGGATGCCCGCTGTTCATCCGCTCGACCCGGCGGGTCGAGCTGAGAAGCGGGCGGACATGAAGCTGTCGACCCTTCGAGACTACGTCGAGTCGCTGGGCGGCAGGTTACAAATGGTGGCCGATGTCGCCGGCAAAAAGGTGGACCTTTCCAACATCGTTGAAAAGTCGCGACATCGCTCGGAAGGCGCATAATTTTTGGGTTCGAATTGACGGCTGTTATGTCACCAGCCTGGCTGCTCGCCCGTTCCTTCGTTCGGCATTGTTGTAGTAACTGGCCGCCTGCGTCACTGATCTGTGCAGCGACTGCTGCATCGCTTCAAGGAGCGGAATGCCATGGTTGGCGGCTTCGGTGAGATAGCCAGAACGCAAGCCGTGCGCCGAGAATGCCGCTGGATCGAGACCGGCTTGTTTGACGCGTGCCTTCAGGATCAGGTTGACCGATTGCGGCGTCAGCGCCCGCCGATGGAGATTGCCCCACTGATCGATGCGCCGGAACAGCGGTCCGCTGTCGATCCTGGCTTCCGCCAGCCACTGCTTCAAGGCGGTCACTGGCCGGCCAATCAGCACGACCTGTTCGTCGTCATCCGCCGTCGTCGTCTTGGTGCGGCGAAGATGGATCGTCAGGCAGGGCAGGGGAGCGGAGGTCGCGTCAGCCGGATCGGTGCGCACCGGTTCCTCGTCGACCAGGTCCTCGACCCGCAAGGCCGCCACTTCCGAACGCCGGCGGCCGCCGGACGCGAAGGCGACGAGCAGCAGCGCCCGATCCCGCAGATCGACCAGCCGGTCGCCGGCGCAGGCGGACAACAGCTTTGCCAGGAGATCGCCGGTCACCGCCGTTTTGCTCTTGCGCTGCCGCGGCCGCTTGCTGGCCTTCACCGCCAGCTGCAGTGCCGTTTTCACCGACAGGGCAGCAAACGCGCCGGACAGGCCGCGCCAGCGTGTCAGGATCGACCAGGAGGTCAGGCGCCGCCGCACCGTGTCCGGCGCGTGTGGACCGTCGGCTCGCAGCAGCCCTGCCGCCCGCAATCCCGTCTCCACGGCCGCCGGCATGCCATGGCTCGGATCCGCGGCGCGCTCGACCGGATCCCAGAGATGATGGGCCACGAATTTTATCAGCAGGCTTTCGGGCGCCGGCCAGGGCAGGGGGGAACCGGTCGCAAGCTGGCACCAGGCCTCGAGATAGCCAAGGTCGGAGGCGAGCGCCCTGAGCGTATTCTCACCCATTCCCTGCTGCGCCAGATGTTTCAGCGTCGCGACGTCCTCGTCAGTCAGCAGCGCGGCCAGTTGCTCGCGGCGATCGAAGGGCAGGATGGCGTCAAGCGCATCCAACGCTTCGGCGCGTCTGATGAGGATGGTTTCTTGCCCAGAGGTCTTGTTGGCCATGGATCGCTACTCAGTCATCATGAGCGACAAATAACTTTGTCAATAATCCGGAAATCCCTACGGAAAATTGGAGAGGCGTTTTGACATCGACTGTGACCGCCGCTGCGGTGTCGAAGAATTTTGGAGCCTATCAGGATGCGGCCGTGCGCGAGCCGGTGATCATCACCAAGAACGGCCGGCCGCGCACGGTTTTGATCGCCTATGAGGACTATCTGCGCCTGGCAAAGCGTGATCGTCGGGTCGACCTGACGACGGCGCTCGGTGACGATGAGCTTGCCGCGATCGAGGCGTCTGAGATAGAGCCGGGTCTCGATCATCGCACTTCCGAACTGCCGACGGACAAGCGTGCTGCCGACTGAACCAAAGGTCGGCTGGCTCTTCGCCACCGGTCTGCGCTCCTGGATTTGGCTACAAGATCCCATGCCGCGTCGGTCGCGCCGTGTACGTTTTTCGGATGTTCTGTTCGTCGTCAAGGCATTCATATGCCAGTTTCGCCATCGCTGAAGGATTGCTGGGAGCACGGATCAGTGCTCCTGCTCAAGCGGTCCCACGATCGTTATCCCTTCGCTTCGGGCAGCGTCCGCCATCTTTCGGTCGCCGGTCGCCAACGGCAGGCCCTGTGCTTTCGCGAGCGCGACATAGCTGGCGTCATATCCTGTCAACATGTAGCGGGCTGCCAGGTCGAGCACCAACCCGTCGCCGCCCGATCCGGCGTCCTCCAGTGACAATCCTCGCAATTGCGTCATCAGCAAAAGGGCTTCGCCGGGCCTAAGCCGTTTCCGTCGCTCGGCGACCAGAAACAGATTGCGGGTTTCGAACCAGAACAACGCGGGCACAAGACCGACCGTCGAACGCAGATCGCCCATCAATCGATCTGCAGCGTCATGTTGCTCGTCCGGAAGAAACCATGCCGCGGCAATGGAAGCATCAAGGACAAAGGACATCAGTACCGCCGGCCCTCGTCGCGCCACGCGCGAATTTCCTCCTGAGTGGTGGGCTGCCGGCCGGCGCGCTGCGCCTTGATCTCCGCGATCAGCGCATCGAGGTCGTTTTCGCGGCGAATACGCGAAAGTCGGGCAACGGGTGTGTTGCCACGGGAGATAATGACCTCTTCGCCGGCTTCGACCTTCGCCAACAATTCAGATAGATGGGTCTTGGCTTCGGCGACCTTGACCGTAACGGACATGATGGTTGCTCCACAGGGGTGTCTCTCGTCGAGCAGAAAGCGGTTCGAACCGTTTATCGACGTTTTGCGCGATGATAGGCCCGAAATGACAACTTGGTCAAGTGCTGACCATCTAACTATCGATACTTGAAACTTATCGGTGGTTAGCGCACTAATGGGATTCGGCAGCCATGACGGAAGTGAAGAACGATATCGCTTCTGAATGGCGCGTTTACCATGATTTCAATGCCTTAGAATTTCACCAAATTTCCTATCGACAGCCTGATCTGTGCGTTCGGCGGCTGGCAATTGATCGGGCGCGTGCAGTCGGTCACGCCGCTTGCCGCCGGCACCACCAATCTCGACTCGATCACCGCGGTGGTGATCGGCGGTACGAGCCTTTTCGGTGGACGCGGATCGATATTCGGCACGCTGGTCGGCGCGCTGATCGTCGGCGTGTTCCGCAACGGTCTGGTGCTGGCCGGCGCCGACGTGCTCTGGCAGGAATTCACGATCGGGCTCCTGATCATCGCGGCCGTCGCCATCGACCAGTGGATCAGGAGGGTGGCAGCGTGACGCCCCGCGAAGCTCAGCCGATCCTGCGAGCGCGCGACCTGGTCAAGCGCTTCGGCCGCGTCTTGCAATTGAAGGTCTGAGTAGGGGCATCGCGTTCGCTCGACAGTAACCGTCCGGCGAGGGCCGCGATCAGGCTGTCGATCGGCGCGCAAAGTTCACTCCAGCGGCGTTGGTGCACGGATCTGGAATTGAACGGATGGCGATCTTTGAAACCGCTGATCATGCCATGGCTGCCTTGCGGCGGACGGACTTCGGGCGTGCGCAGTCAAGCATGCGGTTGAGGACGGCGCAGCCGATGGCGACTTCGGTCTGCTGACCAGGCATCGACCGGGCCCGCAGACGGCGTCCGATGATGGACTTGTATCGCCCGATTGCCGTCTCGACCAACGAGCGGTTTGCCCTAGCCGTTGGAGACCTGCCACTTCATCCGGCCGTCTCTGTTGATTGCGGCGATATGGCGGTCCCGTTGTCCGGGATGCGGCAACTCAGATCGCGGATCGATGGCATCTTAGAAACTGGGAAATGTCACCGCACGATCTGGGTAACGGGGCAATTTGATGGCCGTGCCGAACTGCTAGGTAGTTGCGGCCGTCCTGAGATCGTTCCACAGGTGATGGACAAATGAGCTCCTATTTCTGGATCGGCCCGAAGTTCCTCGGCGGGGTAGTGGGCCGTTTCTTCGTCTGGTCTGCGTGAGCCAACAGCCAAGAAGATGCCCGGCTGGTCGGAGCGATTCTGTATGTGGTGGCCATTGCGTTCGCCTGCGGGAAAAGCGGCGAACAGGCGTTGATGAAACAACGTGACATCGCCTTCGGGACTGGGGTGAACTGTCTTACCAGCCATAGCTGAAGGTAGCGCCACTGCCGTTATCCCCATCCTGCACCACGTTGGTTTCAGTATTTCGCCCATACTGGAACATGCCATAGGCATTGTTGTTGCCATTCTGCCGCAAGGTTGCGGAATGACCATTGCCCCGTTGCTGGATGAAGCCGAGGTTGCCACGGCCAGCCTGAGCGATGCCAGCTGCATTACCCCGGCCCAGCTGCCGGATATCGGCGTCTTTCAGACCGCGGTAGAGCGAATAGACGCGCAGTCCGGTTGAGAAAAGACCCGCATCCTCGGCATTGTCCGGCGCGAGGTTGAACGAGATCCGGCCGCCGGCATAGGCTGGCACAGACAAGGCTACTTGCCCCAGGCTCCCGGCAAGAAGAGTGACTGTAAGAATCTTAAATACGTTGCGAGTCATCCTGATCTCCATTTGCCGGCTGCGTTAGCCGATGATCAACTTTCGCATCTTGCAGCTGAACCCAGTCGGAATTGCCCGTTCAGTTGTCGTTCAGTCGTTTCGGCCTGATCGAACGCAAAAGGGCGCCAGAAACCGGCGCCCTTTCAAAGGGATTTGCAGAGTGTGGAGGCCGATTAGTTGCCGCCGATCTGCTTCGTGCAGCTGAAACTCTTGTCCCCGATCACGACATCCAGTGTGGCTTTGTATTCGGTTCCTTTGGAGTCGAGCGAGACGGAGCTGAGGATTGCCGCATGTCCCGCTATGGCATCAAAATCGCCACTCTGGTTGATCGTGGAGCTTCCACCGTCTCCTGATTTCTCGACATGGAAGCTGTAAGTCCCGCCGACATGCTTGTCGGCGTGGACGAGCGCATCCAGTCTTACCATACCTGCTCCAGGCGTTGCTTTGATTTCGCAAAGCTGCGCCTCGTCAGATTGGTTGGCAGTCGTCATGGCCGCAATGGCGCCGACGGGAAGCAGGACCAGCGCAAGAATGGCCATCAGGCGGCGTGGATGTTTGACGCTATTTGGCATGGGTCGTCTCCCCTAATGGTCTGCTGTCGCGATCTTGACCTCTTTCACGTCATCGCGCAGCCGCTTACGGGCAGGCCTGGACGAAGGCCGCGACATTGCCGTTGCCGCCCTGGCTGACATTGGCGTTGCAGCCATGGCCGACCTGGACGCCAGCCGCGATGTTGCCATTGCCGTCCTGGGTAAGGATCGTCGTGTGGTTGGAGCCAAACTGGCCGATGCCGGCGACGTTGCGGACGCCGTTCTGATAGGTGGCGCCATAGTTGTCATTGCCTTCCTGACCGACAGCCGAAAGGTTGTGACGACCATATTGATGGCCGATAATCCGGTTGTAGCCGCCGTTCTGATAGGTTCTGATCCGGTTTCCGTATCCTTCCTGCGCGCCACCGGCAGAGTTCGACCAGCCATATTGTTCGATACGCACATCGTTGGCCATGGCGGGGGCTGCGGCGGCGAGGCCAACGAGAGCGACGAGTGCGGTTGCAATGAAAGACGTGCGGATCATGACTATGTCTCCTCAGGCGGATAAGACCGCGGTTGAACGTCTTTCTTTTGGATGCTCCCTTTGGAACAGAAGCTGAAGGCACCATTCAGTCGGGGTTCATTCGCAGAGATCGGCGCCCGCCTCCTCGCAATTAAACCGGTAAACCGGCCTATTCAAATTCGATGCTCCACTGGTCGCCTTCGATTGTTCATTTTCACATGCCCGCACCAAATGCGCTTGGCCGGCGGTTGCGACCCGGAGCTCCGGATTAGTCCGACCCTTCTAGGCACAGCCGTTCGGGATCGATGTGGAGGCGGCTATTCGAGCCTCGGACAACATGTTCACTTCCCTGCTACCCCTGTGGGATCAGCGAAGATTTTTCTTTATGGGCTTGTAGCAGGTATCGGTGTTCCCGATGTTGGCCTTGGTCAGTGGCTTCCATGCGTCGCGATCAAAGTCGAAATACTCAAGAAACAGCGGCCGGCATCGTAGCTGAACCATTCAGCCGCAAGCAGGCGGCTCTCAAGACTATAATCCAAGTCAAGATACATGTTGGCTTCGCCGCCGCGCGGGAAGCTCGCCGGCCGGCCAGTCTTGTTGTCGGCGACGATCGCGAAGGAGCACCCCGTCCCGCATCCGATGTCGGCGAAGCCGGCGGGCAGCACATCTTCCATGCCCATGCACGTGATCTGCCGGTTCGGGAAAGACCCCTGCCGAGGGCGAAGGCCTGCGCGATTTCATCTTCAGATGAAGAGGCGATGCCATCAATGCCCAGTTGAAGGGCATTGGTGCACAGATCGTTTAGCGGTCATGGTGTAGTGGGGCACGGATTGAAATAGCCGGTTCGTCACCTTCATGCCTTTCAAACATAATGCTGTCCGCCGCCGGCATATCGGCAAGATGAAGTTCAAGTTGTCAAACTGGCGGGAGTATGAGGCGGGCCTTCGCCAGCAAGGCAGCCTGACACTTTGGATCAGGTGCGAAGCGTTGTCGTCGTGGCAAGCGCCGAACATGGCGATTGTCTGCACGGCGGCAAATTTGTCGCGTTCCATCCGCAGGGCCTGTCCACGTCCTCATCGACAGCACCGGGCTTGAAATCTACGGTGCTGGGCAATGGCTGGAGGAAAAGCACGGCGCCAGATCGCGGCGCAGCTGGCGCAAACGGCATCTGGCACTGGATGCCGACAGTGGTGAGATCATCGCCCACGCCATGACCGACCAGGACACAGGCGACGCCTCGCAGGTGGAACCGCTGCTCGACCACATTGACATCCCGATCAGCCAGTTCACCGCCGACGGCGCCTATGACGGAAAGCCGACCTACGACGCTGTCACCAGCCACAGCGCCGGCGCCACAGTCGTCATTCCGCCGCGCTCTAAACGCGGTCGAACGATCGCATAACGATGTCTGCAGCCAGCGAGACCGTCATATCGCGGCAATCAACACGGACGGTCGAATCAAATGGCAAGCCGCAATGGGCTATGGCAAGCGGTCTCTGGTCGAGCCCGCCATCGGCCGCTACAAATCGGTCATCGGGCGCCGCCTGCGGGCAAGATCGTTCCGGGCGCAGCAGACGCAAGTCGCCATCGGCTGCGCTATCCTCAATCGAATGCTGGCATGCGCACGCCCGAAGTCCGTTCATTGCAAGGAAGCCACCGCATAGATCGCAGCATCAAAGACCGAAATCCGGAGCTCACCCGATTCATGCACCAACGCCTTGGACGGGCGTTTGCGTCATAGTGTCCAGCGCCATCGACAGTGTTCGCACCCTTCGTGGTCCGTTCGACCTTAGCGTACGATCTTACGCAAATCTTGTTCCGGCCCCATGCCCGGTCGCCGGTCGGAGTGGGGCGGCGAGAGCGCAGGCATTTTGCCGACGTCGGCACTAACAGTACCTTGGACATGATGGTCAATTAGCAGCAAAGGACGTCGCCCACCGTTATCCTGCTCTTCTCAGAGGCCGCGCGATCCAATTTCTCTTTGCGGGCTCGGGACGCCTCTGTTCGTGTCATCGCGGGCGCCGACCATGTATTGTACGAGTTCCTCCATGTTCGTCTCAGCAGTTACCTTCTCGGCCACCTTACGCCCGCGATGCATGACAATGAGGCGATCGGTGACTGCGAACGCATCGGGCAAAGTGTGGGTGATCAGGATCACCGGCACGCCACGGTCGCGCAGCTTGCGAATGAGCTCAAGCACCTTCTGCTGCTCAGGGACGCCAAGATTGTTCGTCGGCTCGTCCATGATCATGAGCTTGGCGTCCCAGTAGACCGCCCGTGCAATA
>Ga0123342_1010064_pt1 | contig 10987 bp, 3 predicted proteins | sample Turbeawhitnodule_FD_89960 | JGI IMG/M metagenome (GOLD analysis project Ga0123342, IMG submission 89960) | Root nodule microbial communities of legume samples collected from Mexico - Turtle bean Mexico white nodule | ecosystem: Host-associated > Plants > Roots > Nodule | place: Mexico: Nepantla... | reverse complement strand
GTTTTCAGATTGGCATTTTTTTTTTTTTTTTTTTAGCAATAAAAAAATAGAATTAAAAAATATAATTTATGGGTGTTTTAAACCTTAAAAAAAAAACAATAAAAATTTAAAACAACAAACAAAAAAAAAAAAAATAAAAAAAAAAAAAAAAAAAAAAAAAAAAAAAAAAAAAAAAAAAAAAAATAAATCAAAAAAAAACACCCCGAAAAAAAAAAAAAAAAAAACTATCAACAAACGTAGACATAGCTGTGCTTTGCCAAGTTTATCTTTTGATCTCTTAAACTTATTTAAGTTTCTTTTCACCCTTACAGTTCAACCCATCTCAAAATCTCAATCTAGAACCTTTTTTAGTCATCCTCTTCTGCTTTTTCCTCCTATCCTCTGCCTCACTTGCTTAAGAAAATTAATGGAGGTTATCACAAGGAACGTAAAGCGAAACTTGAATAAGGAGGAAGAAACATGAACAGAGATTAGGGGGAAGAAATTTTTTTTACGTAGTTATAAAAGAGGCATAAACCGTTCCCAAGTAAATGTTACAAGTGATTACATAATCTGCAATTTTTATTATTAGCAGTGTCGAACTTAGAACAAAGCACAAATGCCACTCGTGCACACACCTAACTAATCTAATGCTATAATTTGTGCATCATTTTGTCATTTGAATTGTAATAAACTTATCTGTCACTTCAATTATTGTGCATTTTCTAGTATATCTCATGAGATCAAGATCTGTATCTCGCAAAAACAATTTCATTCGTTGCAGTTTTAGCTCCTTCATATGGAGACAACTCAGTGGACATCTCTGAAGCAAGAAACAGAAACAGTGTAGTTTATATTTAAAATCAAGAGGGTGATGTGCAAACAGCAAAATAGTTGATGAGTTATGATGTTTTCTGATTACCAACACTCGGAGAACATGCCAGTTATGCACCGAAAACCTATTTTATTACCGTTGTGTCTTACAGAATATCACAATGTTGGACAGAGGTGGGACAATCTTACCTAATTCAAAGGGAATCCATGAGGGCACCACATGTTTTCTGTGCATGTTGATTAAGGGAGGTGCTCGTCTTTTTTCTAGGCATATATTGAAATCATGGAATGATTAATGATTATCGATAGCCACTATAAATAATGAGGCAAAGGACTAAGTATGAGTGCACAATTCTGCAAAAAAGAACAAACAACAAAAGAAAAAGTAGCAATGGCAAGCATGTATCATGTTCGCTCAAATAGTTTTCCTTCTGCTTCTCATCCCAGCTCCATCAGAATAGAGGAGGAGCTAAGTAAAATGAGGACATGGGAAGCCACATCTACGTCCACTTCTCAGTCAATTGCCACTGGCCTATCCTTCCTTGAAGATTTGTTCATTTGCTTGGAAGATCTTCTCAACATGGCATCAGCTCAAAAAGTGATTTCGAACCATCAAGGTGAGAAATGCATGGAAGAGCTGTTGGATGGTTCAGTGAGAGTTTTGGATATCTGTGGCATTACAAGGAACACCATTTCACAAGTTAAGGAAAATGTTCAAGCCCTTCATTCTGCTCTCCGCAGGAGAAAGGGAGATTCAAGCATTGAAAAAAGTGTAGCTGAGTACAATTTATTCACAAGAAAGATGAAGAAGAGTGCCAAGAAGTTGATCTCATCTTTAAAGCAGATGGAAAGTAAATTTGGAGCATCCCCTATGTTGAATCAAGATCAAGATGCTGTGATAAGAGTTATTAGGGAGGTCATTACAATGAACATGTCCATCTTTCAAACCCTTTTGTCTTACTTGGCTGTGCCAGCTTCAAAAGCAAAGCCAACTAAATGGTTGATGGTGGCAAAATTGATGCAGAAGAGGGTAATATCATGTGAAGAAAACTCCCAGAATTTCAATGAGTTGCAGTGTGTGGAAGGATCTTTAAGCACCCTTCTAAGTGAAGGTACCAATGTTTTGAAGATGCAGGCTGTGCGTGAGGGATTAGAGGCTTTGGAGAATGCCATTGAAAACATAGAAAATGGTTTGGAGAGAATGTTTAGACGCTTAGTTAGAACAAGAGCCAACCTTCTGAACATAATAACTCCATAGAGAGTGTTCAGTCGTAATTTTGTCTGCAAATTTTGCCTAAGAATTTGTAAATGTGTATATACACGATTCAATAGTTACATAAACAAATACAACCAAAAGTTCATAGACTATATTTTGATTTCTTCTGCTTTAACTCAGCTTTTCTTTGTCGTGAGACATAGAATTACTTTTAATGTGTTGTTCTCATCTGCCTAAACACTAGTGAATAATACTGGGCAAACAACCATGTCCAATAGCCAAGTGAAATAATTATTGGTCATTAGAGAAATTTAATAAGAAAACCATCAATTCACTAATACTTTTTATCAGATTGGAAGAAAGAAATGAGTCAAGTAATCATAAGAGTTAATCTCATCTGATTCATTTATTATAAAAATTATACTTAAACCTTTTAAAAAAAACCCTATTTGAATAAAAATTAATCAAAATTTCAAGCCTGAAAAAAGTTAACCTACCTAATAAGTTTATCTATATATATAAATTTCAATTTAGATATCTAATAAATTAAAAATTTTAATTGAAATCCCTTTTGTTATTTTAATTGAAATCTAGTATTCATATGTCAATTAAATTAAATCATCTAAAAATTATTTTTAGATTGTGCAATATGGAAATTAATTTTTGATATAAAAATGTTTGTTGGATTTGAATTGTTTTTTTTTCTATATGAAAAAATATTTTTAAATTCACTGTCCAAAAATCATTTTTCTATTTATTTTTTTTTTCTATGCAAAAGATGACTTCTTCTGGATTGCATAATTGAAGAAACGTTTTTATAATCCATTCTTATAAACAAGAGTGGTGAGGTGCATACGAAAACTATGGGGTGCATAACAGAATGGCCTAACGCAAGACAACACTAGGTTGTTGGATACTTGTGAGCAGCTGTTGTAGAATAACTGTTTGTGGGTAAATTCTTCTTGCACCTTCATAGTTTATTTTGGAACCTCATGTTTTCAAAAATACTTGTCCATTTTGAATTTTACAATTCAGAATACAAATATTGTATTTTGAATTTTACAATCCTGAATACAAAATTTTATGTTTTAGATTGTAGAATTCAGAATACAAAATTTGCATTCTAAATTATTCAATTTAAAATACAAATCTGTATTTTGAATTGTAGAGTTTAGAAAGTATTTTCTTTGTATTTTGAATTGTATAGTTCAAAAAGTATTTTTAAAATATTTTTCTAATTTTACAATTTAAAAAGTCTAAATTAAACTTTTCACACAAAATATGAGGTGCATAAAAAAGGTGCAGATAGAAAATGCCATGTTTGTGTGTCATTTTCTAACAGCCCATCATATATATAGATTGGACTTATCTAACATACTCCCTTCATTCATCCTCCGTGTTTAGTTTTCACATTATTCATTATCCTGTATATATTAAAAAGTTACCACTTTGTTTAAATTTAAAATAAATATTTTAAAAAAACTAGCTCATTATTTACACTACGGGAACACAGATCCGAGAGTGCCGGTGTATTTTGCGCATGTGTATGCGTATTTTTTATTTTTTCATTTATATGTATTTATATTTAATATTAAAATTCAAATAAACAATATTATAGTTAATCCACTTATATTAATAATATAAATTTATAGTACATTATGCATGAAAAATGTCATTATCATTATGTATATTCGTATTTTTTATTTTCAATCATAATCATATGTATATTCATATTTATTGAAATGAAGTATAAACTTATCTGTATTAGTAATTTTTAAACATCAATTTGTCTATATACATATGTTTTAAAAAATGGAGAAAACACTCATTTGAAATGTTAAGATTTTATTGTAATGAATTCTTCTTGGAATACCAAATAAAAATTAATATTCCAGATGTCTTTCCCCTTTCTTGATATTAAAAAAATAAATTATTCTTAACGAATATCTTTACTAATTAAATTATATCAATAATTAAGTAAATTTATATTACTTAAGTAGAAAACATAATTTACCTTTAAATGATCCTTTGTAATTGTGTATAAAACACGTCATCCATAATTTTTTAAGTTTTTAAAATTTATAAATTTTATTTATTATTTTCTACATGCGTATTCTTATCAAAATTAAAAAAGAAAAAAGAAACTCATTATCATTGCTAAGTATTATAATGTTTTTTAAACTAAATTCAAGCTGAATAAAAAGACACATAAATTTTATCAATACATGATCAAAATAAATTAATAAAATAAAATATGAAGTAAGAATAAAATAAGAAAGTATTTAGAGAATATCTTGAATTTTTTATTTAATAGAAAAAGAGATCACTTTAAAACAAAAACAAAAAATAACGTACTCATCTCTTCACTCTCGTGAATGACAACAAATAAAATAAATTTTTAAAATTAAAAACTATTTTTGTTAACTTATGAAATTATAAAATGTCAAAATAACTAAAATAAATTAATAAAATAAAATATGAAGTAAGGATAAAATAAGAAAAGAATTTATAACATATCTTAAATTTTTATTTAATAGAAAAGGAGATCACTAAAAGTAACTTACCAATTTTTTCATTAATAACAACAAATAAAATAAAATTTTAAAATTAAAAAAATGTTTTATTAAATGTCAAAATAACCTAAATAAATTAATAAAATAAAATATAAAATAAAGATAAAATAAAATAAAATTAAAAGAGTTAAAGTGGGAATCCCTTAACTATAGATTAAAATTATATAACTAATAAAACATTGAGGGATTAGAGTAACTTTAAAAACAATTACTTATTTTTTTTAATTTCCTTTTAATATATTAAATAATGAGAAATTCATTTTTTTATCATTATATTAAATAAATAAAATAAAATACTAAAAATGAGAAATAATTCTTTACAGTCATTTTCAAATAGACTCGATCCCTCTTTTTCTATAATATTCTTTTATTTTTTATGTATTCCATTATCTATTTCATCTCCTTTTTTTCTACTGTCTTCTTGTTGTGTGCAAGTTTATTGTTTTTTTATCAGCTGCAAGTTTACTGTACAAATACAGTTTCTTTTCCAGATGTAAGATGTAAAAAAGAAAAAATTAATTTTCATAGCAGTGTACATTGGTAGTTGTGCATGTCAAGAAAGGACAGTTTGTGAAGTAGTGACACAGATGTGATACATAAGCAATTCATGTTGCCTTCTCTCACCTTTCTTCACTCATGTGAAGCTGATGTTATGTCTTACCTCCTTAATCATTCCTCATATGTAGTCTAAGAAATTTTTCAAGTCATGTGAAAGACAGATAATATTTTGTTGCAATAAGTATAAGATCGTTAATGTTTTTAGTTCCAGTATTAACATAATATCGTTTGGTTAATTATCATTCAAATTTTTTTAGAAAATTTTATTATAATTATTAAGACCCTTCAATTGATTAAAATATACATATAATTAAACTGTCATTTGTCTGAACTCTTAATATATTAATATATTGAGTATAGGGGAACAATTTTTAATGTAGTGTAACTTCTAATCCAAGTTGAAACCAAGGTTACACTTTGGAAGTTAGTTTATATTTACATGCATTAATAATTTTTATCATTTTACTTCAGTTAGGTTTAATACAAGATTTTGTTTGGCATTTGGTTAATTAAGGTTTCAATTTTGTTAAAAGACACTTTCACGTTAGTGTCCGTCACTATTTGGAAAACAATGTCCCTTTTGAAAGATACATTTACACGTGAACACGTTTTAGGTGCAACAACTAATGATGATTATTGCAATCCTTAAAAGGAACTCTGTGGAAGTGTTGTTCGTGCAATTCAAAATTATAATAATAATAATAATAATAAAAAGAAAAAAAATAATATAACTTCAATCATCTCAATGCAACTCCATAGATTTTCCAAGTTCATAGGGAATGATCTTTCAAATAGCTTTAAATCATGTTTTTTTTCTTGCAACCAGAAGAGATGAAGAAAAGAGAATAGAGGAATAGAGAAAGTGATAAAATAAATTAGTTTTTTTAGGAGAAAAATTAACTTATACATATAAATCGATGAATACAGTTAATTATATTACTACAATTAATAACAGGCATAAGTGTTTGTGAGCAAGTTGCAATTTGCCATTTTTATAACCCAAATGAAGACCTACCTTAAATTAAATTAAGCATCATTTAAAAAAAACACAATTAAAATAAAAATAAAAAATAATATATATATATATATATATATATATTTACTAACAATAAAAATACGCGTAAACTTGTTTGTATTTTTATCACACCAATAAAAAGACATTATTTTATTTTAATAAGTTCAATTTTAATTTTTATGTTAATTTTAATTTTAAACATACTAAATAATATGTGTGTATGTTGTTTTTTAGTTTTTTTTTTTTATTGTATTTATATTTGTATATAACTTATATCAATATATATAATATAATATGATACTTCATGTGATATATTGTTTTAATTTATAATAATATATAATGAAATATTTTTATTTGGTGTTAATTATAATCTTATATCATAAATAAGCTTGGTATATGTAGCTACTACTTTAGGGTAGATAGTTTTTCTCTATTACTTTCTCTCATATAATATAACCACATTTTACCATGACCTTTTATGTTGAGATTTAGAAATATTATTAAAGATAAAATAGAAAATAATCTATTTATAAAATGTCATTAATATATTGTTAACTAATTGATAAATAATATAATATTAAGTGAAACCTTGTAGATGAAAAAAAATGTAAGAGTAGAGTATTACCAACCAAGTCAATGAATTTGATGCAAATAGTATAATTATCCAAAATAAAATATTGAAAACAAAAAGTTTTCATTTGAATTATGTTATTATGTTTCTTTTTCAACTATAATAACTACCAGTGCTGAGAATCAATTTGTTGCTAAATGTATTAACAATTTCTGTCCCACAATTAATACATAATTGATTTGGTGAACATAGCAGTTGTCAAATCCTCCATCGCTAATGACTGTAGCAATTGATTTAATTTTCAGCCACAATTTGTAATTTGGAGTCAGAGAATAATTGGTTGTTGATAACAAAAATCAAAATAATTGCTCCAATTGGTTGCAACTTGCAAGTGATTTTTGCCACCAAATTAGGTACCATTCCTAATACTTGTTATCTCAGGTGCTAATTTAACCAATTTTTTTTTTTTAAATTTCCAACGTTGGGTCAAGAGTTTTTTTGTTTTTGTTTTTATTTATTTTTTATAATTTTATGCTATTTTGTATGTAATGGTATACACTGTGTTAAGTCATGAATATTAATTGACTTGGTTTTGTTAGTTGCAAAACTATTTTCAAATACTAATTCTTTTTTGCTACATTCTTATTTATCAAAACTTGTTAGTATATATTAAAAAATACAATCAAAATCATCATTTCACATGTATTATGCTAATAAAAGGAAATTATTTAATATCTCAAATTAGAGTAAAATCATAGAATACCACGAAAGTTAAAATAAAGAACTAAAACATATAAAGAATACAAAATTGAAAAGAAAAAAATGAATATGTAACAAATTAAACCTAGACAGATAACAAGGGAACGTATAAGAACTTATAGAGAAGGTGAGGAAAAATATAGGAAAAAAAAAGTTATATGATTTAAAATCTCATCAGACCAAAGTATTTTGGTCGTAGATTCTATCTAGGGCATGGGTTGACCTGGGAACATATTAGTTCTTGATTTTCAGCTTTGAGATATATTATTGTATGAATTATATTCATGAACCTAAAAAAATATTTTGATTATTAAAAATCAGGAACTAAATAGCATTATTATTTAGTTCTTAAAAGTGATATAAAAATAACTATAAGAAATTGTGTTGAGAAGAACTCATCTTAGAAAATTCAAGTTGGAACTCATTATTTTAAATTTGATAACATACTTTTTCACAAGAAACATTATATTAAAATTATAATAATAAAATGATAAGTGAAACCATTATCACAATTTGAAGATTTAGACAATGAATGTTGAGTGATTCCCCACAGAATTGTGACCTAAGTGGAGGCTTGCATGGGGCCTTGATGTGCATGATTTTGTATGGAAGTTGAGTGACTCTGCATGAGGGACTGTGAGATAAAAAAGACATCAGAGGCAATTTGAGAGGTCCACCTTACACTCTTTGTTACACATACATAAGCTTTCCATTTAAAACATGACAAGACCTCACAACAACATCCCAATTACAACACCATTCTATTGTTATTGTTATTATTATCAACCCACGTTATGGGAAAACCACACGTACATGCCTTGGTATATATGTTATTGAAAGGAGAAGATCATAACATTCCTAATAGGCACCACCCTTTTACTGATAACATGAAAAGAACAGCTATGGCTTCTACCTTTTCACCAAAACATTCTCATGGCTATGCCATTCGATCCATAAGCTTGCCAACTAGATCACATCCAAACACAGTTCGAATTGAAGAGGAGCTTAACAAGCTCAAATCATGGGAGGTTTCATCTTCCTCTGAAGTGGAGAGAATTTTCTTTGGTCTCTCAGGCCTTGCAGAGTTGTACAAGTGCATGGAAGATCTTTTGAAATTGCCACTCACTCAACAAGCACTGTCTCATCATCACAACCAAAAATGGGTTGATGAGTTGCTGGATTGCCCAGTGAGATTCTTGGACATACTGGGAGAGACAAGGGATGCCATCATGCTAATGAAGGGAAATGTTAGAGACCTTCAATCAGCACTTAGAAGGAGAAAGGTTGGAGACTTGGTGATTGAAAGCCACGTGTCTTCATATTGGAGTCTCAGAAGAAACACAAGGAAACAATGTACAAAATCTCTTGTTTTGTTGAAGCACACTGAAGGGTCATCATTTGGTGCCTCTCTTCCTTTGGATCTTAATCACCATCTTTCAGCAGTTGTGAGGGTTCTAAGAGAAGCTAGCTTGATCACCAGCTCCATCTTTCAGTCACTAGTGTCGTTTCTTTCTTCACCAATCTTAAGGTCAAAGCTTAATAACAAGTGGACATTTGTGTCAAGAGTGATGAGGAAAGGGGCACTTCTTCAATGCAACAATCAACAGGAGAATGTGAACGAATTGGAAAAAGTGGACTTGGCACTTTGTAGAATGGTCATGGATAATCCAGCCAAAGATTTTGAAGTTGAGAATATTCAATGTGCACATAAAGAGCTTGAGGCTGTGGTGGTAGTCATTGAAGGGCTTGAATATGGATTGGATTGCTTGTTTAAGCACCTTATTAATACTCGAGTGTCTTTTCTTAACATAGTGTCTCCCTAAGGTAGAATATGATATACATGTAGATTTCACAATTTGTCAGAGGATATATACAAACAAGTTAACCATACACTGACATTTTCTATCAGTAATTAAAGCAAGTTGTCTTTGAAGCAATTTTACATTTTCTTTTCTCTGTTTTTCTCTCTCTTTTTTAGCTTTATATTGGGCCTTCTTTTGTGACTTGGTTTCGTTCATAGAACTATTTTTAACTTTCCTAATTCTTTTTTATTCAGCATATTCATCATATTCTTGCAATTCAGGAAGCAGGAACAATGTAAGTGGTGGTGTTACTTTTCTGATAGAATTAAGAGGAATACAGAAGGATATCAGCGTACTAACATACCACACGGTTAGAGTATTGGAAATTAACATAGAAGTGATAGATTGAAATCATTGTAAAACTTGCCAAAAAAAACTTAAGAAGAAATCATGAAGTGGTGAAATTTTTGGATGATTTTATGAGATTATAATTTTAAATTGAGTTATAAAAAAAGAAAAAAAGAAAAACCTAAGAATACAAAACATTAATTTTTATATAAACTAATGTTAGTTGATGAGATATGTATTTCTTTATTAAAAAAAATTATTCAAACAGAAGTGTATTACGCTGAAGTTTCTAATTTGGGCAAATAATATAACAAGGCACCTTAGTGTTTTCAAGAATAAGGGTCTTTCAAGCTAAACTGCATACTCATTCTCCACTTCCTTAAATTTGGATCCGGTCTAGTTATGTGTATAATTTTAAACCTGAGTTTAATCTATCTGAAAGTGTAATTAGTTAAAGAGGTTAAAATAATCAATAGATCATATCATCATACAAATTATTCTTTATTGTCTGAAGACTAATACTTATAAAAATAAGAAAATTTAAAAAACAATAAATCATTGCATTAAAAATGGACAAACAGAGCAAGCATAAACAAATTAATTATAAACTAAAGGAAAATAAATGAAAATAAATTATAAACTAAAATAATTAAGAATAACAAAGAATACAATAGGAAGAAACTTAAAACCATGAACATTTCACTACAAGGAAAATGGATTTTAATTGATAAGAGAAAGTATGGTTAAAAAAAAAGTTATTAGTATTCATAAAACCTATACAAACTAAACACAAAAATAAATATCAAATTTTGTCTTGTATATTAAAATTTGTATATAAATTATATTTTATTACGTGTAGTGTAGTTCTAACATTAGACACTAACTTTATTAAAAAAAAACATTAAAAATGTTCACTCTCACTTATTCACTTTCTTACAAATATTAAAATGCAGACAAGAAAGAATCCAGAAGTTTAAATCGCGTGTTCTTCTCCCAACATCTCCAAAAACACCTAACCATCCCCAAATTCTGGACTTGGATTGGAATTGTAAGTATCCAATTTAGAGAACTAATCTTAATTACACAAGAAATCTTCCAACCCTATAGATTATTATATACAAAAATGTCCTCAAAATGTTTTATTACTAAGATAGTCATGAAGTGGTGAAGTTGCTTTATTGTTAAGGTTTTGGTACTGTACACATTACATTACTATTGGCTTGTTTAGGCTTCAATTCAGTTGTCCAACCTTGAATTTTAGGCCTTGCTCAGGCTTTTGATTTTTTTTTTTTTTTTTTGGGTCAAGCTTAGTTCCCTTTTGTGTATTAGTAG
>Ga0123342_1010063_pt1 | contig 10987 bp, 8 predicted proteins | sample Turbeawhitnodule_FD_89960 | JGI IMG/M metagenome (GOLD analysis project Ga0123342, IMG submission 89960) | Root nodule microbial communities of legume samples collected from Mexico - Turtle bean Mexico white nodule | ecosystem: Host-associated > Plants > Roots > Nodule | place: Mexico: Nepantla... | reverse complement strand
TTGGTGGCTAATTTAGTTTCTAAATTTTGGTGACCAAATTTCCTGCGACCGATTTAGCCACCGAAATGTCGGTTGCAAATTAGTGACCACTTTATAATTCGGTCGCTAACGGCTTTGCGACCAGGGTTTTCGCTTCCATCTTTATTTGGTGACTGTTTCGGTCGCAGGTATGATTAGCGACCGATTATAGTGATTTTAGCGACCGAATTTGGTGGTCGCTAAAAGTAATTTTTTTTGTAGTGTAGTTGGATCAAGGAGAGTATTCAAGAAAAAAAATATCATATGTGGAGAAAGAAAGATTCAAGGTGAGACTCCTCAAAATATTTTACATAACTAGAGGGAATATACTATGAAGAAATTTTCTCACATGTGGTAAAACACTATTCGATAAAGGTATCGATGTTAATTGTTAATTTTCATAATCTAGTGTTAGAACAATTAGACATCAATACAATTTTTTTTGTACGGACACTTTGAGAAGATCATTTATATGCATGAACTTGAGGGATTTATTAAAGATCAAGAACAAATGCATTTTTTGCTAAAATCAATGTATGTCTTGAAATAAAGGTCATGATATAGTAGTACAAGAGGTTTGATTATTTCCCAGGGAAAACAAAATTTTATGGCTGCAATTATGATATTTGCATCTACATCTTGAAAAGAGAAGAAAGAAATGTGTTGTTATTACTTTGTATATAGATTATGTCCTTATAGCTAGCTAGTAAAGAAAAGATAAATGAACTCAAAGGAAGATTAAGATTCGAGTTTGAGATAAAAAAAATCTTAATCATGTGAGGCAAATACATGAGATGGATATACAAGATGATCAAATGATTGAGGTATTGTGTCTATCTCAGCAAGGTTACTTAAAAAAGTTTGTTGAGGGGTTTATAATGCATGAACCCAAACCTGTAGATATACATTTGGATTATCACACGAAGCTCTCGGTTACCCAGACTCCTATTTTGAAGAAGAATGGAAAGAGATGCATTCTATTTTATATGCTAATGTTAATAAAGTAGAGAACATCATGAACATGATAGTGTATAACATACCATACATGGTACGTCTTATTAGTGTGGTTAACATATTCATGGTGGATCCTACACGTTCTCACTGAGACAATTTTAAGTTAATGTTGCAATACCGATAAAGCTATTGAAGGGTTTGATAGATGCAAACTATGTAGGGACTAGGATAGAAAGTTTATTTTTGGATATGTTTTCATGTTGTGTAGAACTACAAGTTTGTTGGAAAGTTATCTTGCATTAGTGGCTATTTTATCTACTACTCAAGTAGATTACATTATGCTCACAAAAGGATTGAAGAAGACTCTATGGTTGAAAGGGATGTTAGGAGTGATGGAATTTGAGCAATATTGTGTCAAAATGACATATATTTTAGTTGAATACATTAATGTTAAACTACACTTTATTAGAGGCATTGTTGAATTTGAGAAAGTTAGGATTATGAAGATAACTTCATAGGAGAATATTGTAAAGATTTAGATATTGCTTGAAGCAAATTAATTTAGTTTAATTATGAAGGTTGATGTTACAAAAGTTCTTCCCTGATTTGAAGTCAAGGTGAAAATTTGTAATGTTTTTATAAAAGACCATCTATTAGAAAACGTCTATTATTGTTAAATTTAAATAGATTATCTATTGTTTATTACTTGTATTCTTAATAAACAATATTTTATCTTAACTATTTTAAAGATTTTATCTTATTTTTAGTATAATATATATAAAAAAAATATGCGAAGTTAATTATTAAGAAGTAAGTTTAAGTCTAACTTATCCTCAATTAACTGGATTGTAAGGTGAGGATTGTTCCCACATATATACTATAGATTGGCCTTATCGCTAGTCAATATGATTTCCAACACATCCTCTTATATATAAAAGCATAAACATATCCTGAGAGAGACTAAATATTTGAGAGTGACCCAATAATGACACAATAGTGGATAACACAATATGTCCAATAAATCTAACTAAGATAAACTTTGATATCATATTAGAAAATAAATTTAAGTCCAACTCATCTTTATAAACTCAACATGCAAATTATTCTATTTTATTTATACACATTAACTTGACTTTTTATTTTATTTATATACATAATAAATTAATTTTATATGTAATTAATTTGATATTTCAAGCTTAACGGTGCTCAAGATGAACATTTATTTGTATATAAAAAACTTATAATATAATTTATATTTTCATTGTTGTTTTTTTATTTGTGAATCCAATGGTGAGAATGTCTCCAAATAAATGTCAAATAGAAAGAAAAACAAAGTCCCAAGAATAACATTGTTAGAGTTCGTCCCTACACAAACACAAGGCTAAAGAAACAACCCATTTGGATGAAAGATTTTATAATAGGATAGGCCCTTGGAGCAATTTATGTCTTCTATAGTTATGTTTTTGTTTACAATTTATGATGTTTTTGTCTTTAAAATTTGTAAGGCCCACGACTCTCTTATGACCTTTAAAAGGGACTAGTAGTATGAAATGAAGGTAGAGAAGTTTTTGCTAACCCTAGGCTTAGTATTAGCAGTAGCAAAAGTCTAACAAATTGGTGCTTTCATTCCTTTCTCATGCCTCCCAAACCACCATCAAAAGACCTAGAAGAGGTCTAAAACAACATCCAGGAACGCCTCACAGTGATTCAAAGCCAAATAGAGGACAACACTAGTTGGCAATCTCATTCATAATAATTTCACTTCCCTCCTTTGTGAGTCATAAATTGAGCCAGTTGTAGATAATTTTATGTATAATTACCTTTTGGTCCCTATATTTAGGGCCTATATTCAATTTACTACAATGGTTATTAAAAACTTTAATTTGGTCCTAACGTTTTTTAAAATGTATTTAAGTTGACCCCTTTTGTTAACTTTGGACTAACAACATTAAGTGTTTCTGACGTGGCACAGATAAGTGCAAACATGGATTGGGGTTTGTTGTACACGTAGGTCTCTTTCTCCTTAACTGCCCATTCACCCCACTGCCTTCCCCACGTGTTTCCCTCTCCAACTCACCTCCATGTTTCGCTTCCTCACCTCCATTAAGAGCCTTTGCAACATCTTCGTCGTCTACCTCTCCCACCTTTGGAACCTCACCCACCTTACCCTCTCCAACCTAAAGGGATTAAATAGAGAAATGGAGGAGAGGAGAAGCCACAAATAATCATTTGTATTTTGGGAGAGTCCCCTTTTGTTTTACATTTTCTTTATTTCTTTTTTTTTTCTAAGCTAATGGAGTCACTATGAAACTAATATTATTTTCCTACATTTTCTTTATTTCTTCTCCTTGGATACATTTCTAAAACTATCATATGTCTGTCAGCAAACTTAATGCCCATGTAAGAGTAACAACAATTGTATCAATTCCATCCAAAATCAATTCTTGCAAATATGTTCAAGTTTGATCAAAAGAATCCTCTCCTTAAAAACAAAGAAATAAAGTGGAATACTATATATGTATATTCAATATTTCATATAATAGAATTTTCTTCTTTGTCCTAATTTTTATTTTTCCCAGGATGTCATTAATATTTAATCATCACAAGTACTTAAATATATTGTACTACTAACCAGGGTAGTTGCTTCGCATATTGTATCAGCATCAAACCCATCCATTTGAGCCCCATTAAGCACGAAAATCATCACATCCATGAAGTCTCCATCACCCTTTACCTTTCCACCCAAACCCTTCTTTTCACGGTGCTCCTCCAACCACTCACTCAATAGCTTGTCCATTTCCTCAGTGGTTGCTTTCATGGCCTTCTCATAGCCCCCCCAAATCCAACCACCTCAAGCAAGGAACCCCGTCAGCCACAGTGAAAGTCCCCATCAAATTCATGAACTCCCCTAAATTCTTCATAAACCTTTTTGCCTTCTCCATTCCCTCCACATGCACCATAACAATGTACCTCTTCCCCACCACCATCATCACTATAATGTTGAAAGTCAAAAATGCAAACCACTCTTTCATGTCCACCAAAGTAGCAACACAATAACTAGATTCATTCTCCTTTTTATTATTGTTGTTTACACTTCTAGTATAACATAAATTGCATAGCTCTTTGATTGAGGTTTGAACCTTTAAGAAACGAATGTGGCAGCGCTATTATGCGGTTGGAGAGAAACTCAGAAGTCACAGTCTTTAGAAGCTCTCGCCAATAGGGTCAGTATGGTGCCAATCCTATGAAGGCTTGGTTGTAGGACATGACTTCCATGACAACGAGTTTAGGACGTGATGAAACGGAAAGGTCATTTGTGGTGAAGAGTTCCTTGGACATTTTCCGATTGCTAAGCACCAAAGCCTCTTGGACATCGAAGGTGAGAGAGGTAGATGACAGAGATGTTGCGAGGGTTCTTCACGAATGTGAGGAAGCGAAACGCGAAGGCGAATTGGGGAGGGAAGCACGTGGGGGAGGCGGTGGGGGTGAAGGAGAATTGAGGAGAAGAAGACCTACATGTACAACAAATCACAATCTATGTTTGCACTTATATGTGCCATGTCAGGAGCACTTAACGATGTTAGTCTAAAGTTACCATAAGTGACCAACTTAAATACATTTTTAAAAAATATTAAAATTAAATTGAATTTTTTAATATCCACGGTAGTAAATTGAATATTAATCCTAAATATAGGGATAAAAAGATAATTATACCTTTGATCACTACATACATATATTGAAAATAAGAGAGAAAATAACTCATAATTTAATCTTATAGAAAGTATTTTAAGATCAAAATGACAGTTAAAAGGTTTGTAATATTTGTTGACATGAAAAGATTTTATCTATCTACAATTTAATCTAGACTTAAAAAATTAACCCTTAGTAATGTTGAATTATATTAAAACTCGCATTATTTATAATTTAGGTTAAGTTTTTTTATAGTTAACCTAGGTTATTCAGAAAAATATAATTACAAGTGAATTTTTTATGTAAAGTTTCAGGTATTTTCTAGTCTCTCCTTTAAAATTTTATTTTTTTAAATTTTTTAAATTTTCGTTTACTATATTTTTAATTAATTAATATTATTTATTTAGTATTTTTAATAGTTATCATGAAAAGAATGAAAAAGAAAAAGATAGTAAAAAGTGAGTACTTTGAATTAAGAGAAAGAGAATAATAAATAAAGGAGAAGCAGTTAAAAGTTTGTAATAGATTTAATTAATATGAAAATATTCAACTGGATAATATTATAATTTACGAAAAGACCATGTAATTTAAAAAAATTGAGTATGAATTAAAATTAAAGAATAATTAATTAAAAAGTTATTTCTTTATAAAGTTGGAAGTGATATTAAAAAATAATTTGAAATTTAAAATTTAATATATTTAAATTATTATTTGCATTAGTTTATGTAAATATGATTTATGATTAAATTTACTGATAAAATAACAATGATATTTTCATGAAAAAATGGAATCGAATATAAATTCTTATTTTTAATATTTACAACAATATTTTATATAGATACAAAGTTTGATTTTTTTTAAAGCGTATGATATGTTTTTAAAACAATAAAAAGCTAAATATAAATATAATGTTTATAAAAATATCAATGAAACATATTTTAAACAGATAAAAAGGAAACACAAGTTTGTCAGGATTCTCACGATGTATTGAGGTATGTATAATATGCATCTGCGTTGTGGTTGTGATATTTATTCTTTCATATGGACATATACTTATTTATTAATGATAAAAATAAAACTAAACTTTTAGATATATCAGTTTTTTATTAAAAAATAATTTTAAATGTAATTTTATTTTACAAAATCAATTTATAAAATAAGATTTATATCTAATTATATATTATAAAATATTTTTAGTTGATATGAGATATTTAATTTTTATTAAGATAAACTTGAATGATTTTAATAATACATAAAATAATAATTTTTAACTATAATTCAATCTTACAAAATCTACTTAAAAAAATAATATTTAAATCCAGTTATATATTTTTAGTTAAAGTTGAATTCTAATATTTAAAGACCTAATCCTTAATGTACTTCATTAAATACTAATTAATAATGGGATTTGTTTTGAACAATTGCCAACTTAATGTAATACTTGAACTGAAAAATGGTAAATGTAAGAAAAAACATTCTCATAGTAGGATGACCAAAAATCCTATGTTTACCCTCTCTCTTTCCAATCAAATCAGCAACAACAAATAAATCTAAAAACAAATTCTCACACAAATTTAAACAAGCAAATATTGTAAATCTAAAAATCATCTCTGGCTAATAAGTAATAACCACGTGGTCAATATCATACGGCTGTTATATATAAAAAAAAAACATTATAAGCAATTTTCTGAAAATCGAGGAAACATCCAAACGCATTAACAACCGCATTTATGATATGTCGGTTGAGTCATATAAACCTCAATTTCAACGAGGGAGAAGCTAGCCTGAACCACTTAAAAAAGTGGTCTATCATGTACCACTTTCATCCACCGTAGGATTCATCTCATCTAGGTTGTGTGGTGCACCTATAAAGGATACTGTGAAGCAATAAATTATATATGTTCTAAATTATATTAATCCAACGGTCAAATTTTCTTGCGCACTTGGACCACCTATTAAGGTGGTAGACGGTGCATTCTAACATTCACTCTTCATTATTTATTCTAAAACCTCGAATGAATTTAACCCTAGAAATTATGGTTATTGTTTTGCGAAAATAAAATTAGAAGTTGAAGTATTTAAAAGTAAAATTTGATTATTAATTTAAATTTGGAATAAAAGTAATAAAATGAGATTTAAAAAATGAAAATAGAGGATGATGAATGAAGTAATAAAGAGATGTATTGTGATTTGCAAACACGAATTGTGATGATTGATTAATTGAAAAGATTTGAAAGTTATAGCCCATTATAGAGGAGCCCGGTCCAACATGGGAGGACAGATTTGATAGACATGTCTGTTTCTTTGGAAGTCTCATTAAAATCTATAATACATAATACATATCATGTGTGCCCTTTTCACGCTCTCCCTTTCACACTAAATAAAAGAGTTTCTCTTTGAGCCCTGTGTACTAAAAACTTAATTAGTGTTGTTAATGGTGCCTAAGATTTCAGTTTTATGTGTAGCTACACTACCATTACTGTTCACTTAAAGTGATATACCTACCCAATTATTTATCACTTTATATTATTTCATTCTCCAAAGCTACTCACTTCTCAACTATTTCAAAATTTTAATTCACTAAACACTAAAGCCGATCAAACATGTACAATTTACAAACTTCATTGAAAATGTAAAATTGGTCAAATATAAGAAACGCACTCTAATTTAGGTGATCAACACAATTCATTTTTTTTTTATAATTTAAGGGTTGCTAATAACATACTTCTTTAATACTTTTACTAGGGTTTGATTTAAAATGCAGTAAGCGTACAACAGTTTTATACGAACATTTAGCAAGATTCCATAATTTTATCATGTTATATGGGAATAAATTAACTTTGTGATACATATTTATATACAAATATTTGTATAAATTAGTCTCTTGAGTCAACAATAATTAATAATTAAACTCGTTAAATATGAATGAGATTAAACATGACTTAGGTAAATGTACAGTATGTAATATCTATTATTATTTTTATTAATCTTATTATAATTTTTATAATATTAATATTTTTCTTAATGTATTAATAATATATTGTTGAAAGGAATAATAGTTTTATCATTATTATTTTTAATATTAATTTTTTAATTTTTTTTAATAATATTCTTAACAATATGTTGTTGAAGACTCCAATAACTAAATATATATTCGATAAAGACTATAAGTTAAATTTTACTGTCATATTATAATTATTATTATTAAAATATTAATAATATTAATAATATTAATATGGATAATAGTAATATTATTAAAAATTATAATGATCCTATTAATTGAAAGAATTGTAATGGTTGTTTTATTCCATCAATTTGGTCCCTATTAATACAATTTACAAGAAGATATTCTAGGTTACTATTATTATTCTAATAACTACAGTATCAACATATTTGGGTAAAAGAGATATTCTAGGAATATATACACTATAATGGAGACAATAATATCGGTAATAATATGGAAAGATATTATTCTAATACTCTCCCGTAGTCATAGCGGGAGGTTCACGGACGCTGAGACTGGACCTGAAATCAACAAATAACGCGCGTGGTAGTCCTTTTGTGAAAATATCAGCGTATTGAGAACGAGACGACACATGAAGAACGTGGACCTGGCCTTTTGCAACCCTTTCGCGAACAAAATGAACATCCACTTCAATGTGTTTAGTTCGTTGATGATTTACCGGGTTGCCGGTCAAGTAGATAGCACTAGTATTATCGCAATAAACAATGGTGGCTTTGTGAAGCGAGCGATGTAATTCAAGTAGCAGATTCCTAATCCAACACGACTCAGCAACAACATTTGCAACTCCTCTGTATTTACCTTCGGCACTGGAACGGGAGAGAGTGGGTTGGCATTTTGATGACCACGAAATCAAATTATCCCCTAGAAATAAACAATATCCCGAAGTGGAGCGACGGATGTCCGGACAACCAACCCAGTCGGCATCAGTATATGTTATGAGTTGAGTAGACGAAGACTTACAGAGATGAAGGTCGAGAGTTGGAGTACCCTTTATATATCGAATTATACGTTTGAGGGCAACAAAATGTTCCTCTCTTGGATCGTGCATATAGAGACAAATTTGTTGCACTGCATATGAGATGTCAGAATGGGTAATAGTAAGATACTGAAGTGCACCTGCAAGACTCCAATAAAGAAGAGGATCAGACACAAGCGGGCCGGAAGATGCCGAGAGTTTACTTTTTGTATCAACAGGCGTGTTAGTTGATTTGCAAGATGACATATTTGCACGAGCTATTATCTCCGTCGCATACTTCTATTGGGACAAAAATAGACCACCGGAGTGGTGTGTGACGACAATTCCCAAGAAATAATTTAAGGGACCAAGATCCGTCATGGAGAATTCACTTTTAAGCTTTGAAAGAATCATGGTGCGAAGATCGTCGGACGAGGAAGCCAAGACAATATCGTCGACATATAGGAGAAGATAGACAGTGAACGTACCCTGTTTATAAATGAATAGAGAATTGTCACATAAGCTTTGAGTGAATCCGATGGTTGACACTAATGTGGCGAAAGAATGATACTAAGCTCTTGGAGCTTGTTTGAGTCCGTACAGGGACTTCTTTAGAAGGCACACATGATCGAGTTCTTCTTTGTCACGAAATCCCGACAGTTGATGCATATATACTGTTTCACTTATATGGTCATTAAGAAAAGCATTCTTCACATCTAGTTGATGGATGGACCGATCATTGGATATAGCAAGGCTAAGAATAGTCCTGATGATGGCGGGTTTGACAACCGGACTAAAAGTTTCATTGCAATTGACCCCAACTTGTTGAGATTTTCCATTGACAACTAGTTGTGCTTTTTAGCGTTCCAAGTCTTCGATTGGCCTGTATTTGTGTTTAAACAACCAAATGCAATGAGTAATATTAACATTAGAGGGACGAAGGACCAAGACCCATGTCTTATTCGCAACAAGAGCAGAATATTCATTGTTCATGGCTTGGTTCCAATTAAGGTCTTGGAGGGCGATAATGGGGCTTTTGGGTATTGGTGAGATGGTGGTGGAGTGTGAAAGGTCAAATGTTGGTTTGGGCCGAAAAATACCGTGTTAAGCACGGGTGCGCATTTGAGGGGAGGTTGGCAGAGGCGTAGGTGGTGGGAGGGAGGATGCATGCGGGCTAGGGGGTGTAGGGGGTGTAGGTGGGGATGGTGGTGTAGGGGGTGAAGGTTGGATAGGAGACGTAGATGGCGTGGGAGTGGGTGCAGTGGGAGGAGTTGGGTTAGAGTGTAAGTGGTGGGTGATGTAGGGAGAAATAGGCGTGTCGAGGAATGTGTAAGAGTGAAGGGATGGAGGTTGTAATTCTTTGAACGGGTAAATAGATTTATGAAAGGTTACATGACGAGAGATAAAGAATTTTTTGGTAGATAGGTCGTAGCATTTGTAGCCTCGGTGATGTGAGGGGTAGCCAAGGAATACACACGGTGTGGAACGGGCATCCAACTTATGAATGTGACTAGTGGGAAGATGGGGGTAATAGAGGCACCCGAAAGTGCGAAGTTCGGTGTAAGATGGGTGGCGAAGATAGAGGCTGAGAGTCGGTGTTAGATTGTGGTTAGCTTTGCTCGGGAGTATATTGTGAAGATATGTGGCCATTGAAAGAGCATGGTGCCAAAAGGAGGGGGGTAGAGAAGCATGGAGAAGGAGAGTTCGCACGATATTGTTTATGGTTTTGATTTTGCGTTCGGCTTTTCCATTTTGAGAGGATGTGTGTAGACATGAAAATCTAAAGTGGATGTCATGCTCTAGGAAGTGACGTCGAAACAAATGGTTGTCATATTCTTTTCCATTATCACACTGGAAGGTTTTAATAGCTTTAGTGAATTGTGTGGAAATGTATTTGGGAAATTCAGTAAAGATATTTAAGGCTTGAGACTTATTTTGTATAGGATATGTCCATAAGAAATTTGTAAAGTCATCTAGGAAAAGACTATAGTATTGATGGCCCATGTACTTCGGACTAGAGATGTCCATAAGTCACTATGAACGATGTCAAAAGGAGAGTAAGTATGAGTCATAAATGTGTAAAAAGGGAGTTTAATATGCTTGCCAAGTTCACATGAATTGCAAAGGATATAAGTCGCCCACACTATTGCATCTCAGCAATTGATTCTTCATATGGAGATCCTTAACCGAAAAACCAAACGGGTCAAATTCAATAGAAACAAAATTATCAGTTGTAAATTTGCGAACAGAGATGAGGTTCTTAATAAGTTTGGGTGCATGTAGGACTTTATTTAGGGTGAGAGGGGGGTTTGTGTTAGGTAAAAGAGTGTGACCAAAACCTTTAA
>Ga0123342_1010062_pt1 | contig 10987 bp, 11 predicted proteins | sample Turbeawhitnodule_FD_89960 | JGI IMG/M metagenome (GOLD analysis project Ga0123342, IMG submission 89960) | Root nodule microbial communities of legume samples collected from Mexico - Turtle bean Mexico white nodule | ecosystem: Host-associated > Plants > Roots > Nodule | place: Mexico: Nepantla... | reverse complement strand
TTGTTCAACTCTTGAGTTGACTTGACCAACTCAGAAGTTTCATCTTCAAGGTTCACTTCAAAATAGAGTAGAAATTTAGATACTAAAACAGCATATGGATAGTGATAGTCACTTAACCTCATACCCTTTTGCATGTGCTTTTTGATGATGTGGATCCAATTGATTTTGATCTTCTTCATGATGCAGAAAATATATACCAGATCTTCCTTAGTAAGAACATAATGATTACTCCCCCTTGGTTCAACAAAGGTTTCCTGAATAACTGACCTCTATCGACCTCCCTTTCCTGAGCTTGCCAACTTGGATAGTAGGTCTGCTCGGGCATTATGCTCCCTTGGGACATGCACTAGCTAGAACGTGGGGAAATTTTCCCTCAAAAGTGTAACATACCTCAAGTACGAGGCCATTTGTGGATCTTTGGCCTGGTACTCACCTGTGACTTGCCTGGTTATCAACAACGAGTCACTTTTTACCAACAAGCTTCGAGTGCCCAGTTCTTTGGCCAACAACATTCCAGCTACCAAGGCTTCATACTCAGCCTGATTATTGATGGCCTTGAAGGCAAATCTCAGGGCCTGCTCGATCAACAGTCCGTTAGATCCATCCACTGAATATCACCACTGTCTACTTGGGTGGCTTCTAAAGATAGCCTACCACGAAATTAGCATATACCTGGCCCTTGATAGGCCCCTTGGGTTCGTACTATACGTCGAACTCAAACAACTCGACTGCCCAACGTACCATCTAACCTGCTATATTGGGCTTTTGGAGGACCTTGCGGATTGGGAGATCGATCATTACTATCATCATGAAACTCTGGAAATGGGGGCGCAGTTGCCGAGCTACAAATACCACTTCTAAGGCTACCTTTTTGATGATTTGATATCGTACATCCGGCCCTTGTAGCACCTTACTCACGATGTAAATAGGCCTTTAAGCCTGATCATGCTCCTGCATGATACCGAGTTGATTGCCCGATCTGTAACTACAAAATAAAGACGAAGGGGAGTACCTGGTAGCGGCTTACATAGGACAGGCGGGCTAGCCAAGTACTTCTTCAACTTGAGGAACACATCTTCACACTCGTGGCTCCATGTGAAACGGTTGTTCTTCTTCAAGCATTGGAAGTAAGGGTACCCCTTATCTCCTCCTGTTGATAAGAACCTGGACAAGGCGACCATAAGCCCAGTCAGCTGCTGTACTTCCTTCACCGTGGCAAGGCTTCTCATCCCTATGATTGCTGCACATTTGTTCGGGTTCGCTTCTATCCCTCGTTTAGTGAGCAGGAACCTTAAGAACTTCCCTGCTTCTACCCCAAACACACAATTCTCCGGGTTCAGCTTTAGGTTATACTTAGCTATTGTGGTGAATAGCTTTTCCAAATCAGCAACGTACTGATCCTTTTTTGCTGAGGTGACAACCATGTCGTCTACGTATGCTTGTACGTTTCGCCCAATCATGGGGGTGAGAATCCTATCCATCAACATCTGATAGGTGGCGTCGACATTCTTCAACCTAAAAGGCATGACCTTATAACAGTAGTTGGAAAGCTCCGTCATGAAGGCGATCTTACACTCATCACGGGGGTGCATGCAATTTTGATTGTACCCCGAGAACGCGTCTAGAAAACTCAGCAGTCGGCAACCTGAAGCACGGTCCACCAAGGAATCTATGATGGGCAGCATATACGAATTTTTGGGGCAGGCTTTATTCAGGTCTATAAAGTCGACACACATTCTTCACTTTCCGTTTGCCTTCTTCACCAATACCACGTTTGCTAGCCGGTTGACTCGAGGGCCTTCGTACATCTCACGATACTCCCACATCCGATTCTCTGTGCCTTCGTTCGTTCCCTTCTTTCGATCAAACACCTGAAATCACAAAGCAAAGGGCACCCTAGAGGCCGTTTGCACTTTGACGCTCAAGTCAGTGTAGGGCTAGAAAACACCAAAACTGTTAACTGTAAAACTCTATGTGTGTGAAGCGGCGCAAATGAATAGCATTCCTTACTAAGTTTGTTACTTCCCTTTATATAGCCTAGGGTTTCCACTATTTCCGTTACCTAAAATAGGCTTCCTGAGGGGGTGGGCCCCAACGCCACTGTTACCCACTCTTAGGATAACCTAGCGCGTGGGGTTCCCTAACTGGAGTGCAACCTCTGACAGGATGACCACCTGGATGCCTCCTCGTGCACCTGATCTCTGGGTCACCCTTCTTGGGAGCGCCCTAGCTATTCACGTGCCATGCATGCAGCTCACCGCTGGAACGTGACCCTCAAAGGTTGTATCCTTTCTAGTGGCTCTACACTCGTGTTATGCCTGAACGCGTCATCTACTCCACACGCATGGACTCTCGTGACCTAGGCTCCTCCCTTACTGATAACTAGTGTGTGGTCTGGGATCCACCTCTCGTGGCCCAGCTCTACTGTTCGAGTCCCGGTGCCCGACCTCTCCACACTGCCTAGTGGCACGTCGGTACATCCTGGTGACCGATGTCTGACCACCCTTTGATTCCTTGGCGCACGTGTCTCGCGAGACACTGACCCACGCCGCTCGTGGGACCCGCTTACGTGACCCCATCATTACTAGTGGTCAACGACGCCCGAGGACTGGTCGATACAGGCAACATATACGAATTTTTGGGAAAGGCCTTATTCAGGTCTGTAAAGTCGACGCATATTCTTCACTTTCCGTTTGCCTTCTTCACCAATACCACGTTTGCTAGCCACTCAGGGTATTGGATTTCCCTTATGTAGTTAGCTTTCAAGAGCTTCTGTGTTTTCTCTTTGATGACTAGACGTCTTTTTTCATTGAGCTTCCTTCTTCTCTGTATTACTGGCCTGACCTTCTCATCCATAGTGAGTTTATGACACAAGAAGTTAAGATTTATTCCAGGCATGTCTGCAAAAGACCAGGCAAAAGCACTCATGTGCCTCGCTATTACATCAGCGATCTTGTCTTGCAAATTTTGGCCTAGCGATGTGTCGAGCTTGAACTTCTTCTCCTCGATCACTTTCTCTTGAACCTCACCAGCAGGCTCAGGTCACCTTTCGTTGGTGATCTCATCTCGGATGATCACCTTTGGCTCCCGCACCTGGACGGTGACCGTACACACTCCCATTCTGCTATTCAGGCTATTCTCGTAGCACTTCCTCGTCGCCTTTTGGTTAGATTGATGATGATCACCTCTCCCTCGAGGGAGGGCAACTTCATCTTCATGTGCCTCCTCGAGGCCACCGTGCCTAACCTGTTCAAAGAGGACCTTCCCAAAAATAAGTTATAAGCCGAAACAACATTAACCACTAAATTTCTGATACTGATCGTGCAAGATGAGACACCATTTGAGAAGGTCGTCCTCAACTCCACATGTCCCCGCACCTCCACCTGATCTCCAACAAAGCCAAACAAGCAACCATCATATGGTCTCAACTGGTCAGGTGACAACTGCAAGTTATGAAACGTTACCCAAAACATCACATCAGTTGAGCTCCCCTGGTCAATGAGAACTCGGTGTACTTTTCTTCCCACGGTGACAATGGAGATCACTACTGGATCATCCTCGTGTGGGACCACGTCCCCCAAATCTGCATTGGTAAAGCAAAGGTCGGGTTCAGTTGGCTGGTCAGACCCCTGCGCCTCTACTGCCATCACCTCTCTCATGTACTTCTTAAGCTTGGAGGCCAAACACCCCCCTCCTGAAAATCCTCCCGAGATGGTGTTCAGCTCACCGTGGACGGGTACCTCATGTCCTTGGTATGCCGAAGTAATCTCTTTCTTTGACCCCTCCTGGCTCCCTTCTAGATACTCCTTCAAGAATCCATCTTTTATTAGGCTTGCTAGCTGGTAGCCCAGGGCTATACAGTGTTCCACGTCATGCCCAAACCCCTTGTGGAACTCGTACCAAGCCTCCTTGCGCGACCCCAAGTTCCTGTTAGATTTCGGGGGGAACCTCAATTTTTCCGCCATTCATGGCATACACAACAGCTCCTTGTTAGTCATCTAGAACTTCTGCCGGAAAGGCAGGTCCTCTCTCGCCTTTGTTCTGGGTTGGTTCTTTCTGTCTGCGTAGGGTTCTCGCCGTGCGTCTGACCTCTTCTCGGTCATGACTTCATGGACCCACAATTACCCTTCTTTAGTTGACTAGACCTTATGCATGTATGATTACCTAAATTATGCAAAAATGGACTTACTCATACAACTGGAGCCCAATTACATGGCCCGCTATCTTGACCCAAAAGCCGAACTGACCTACGTACGCCATGTACCAATGTCTGACCGCCAAGTGCTGAGTTATGAGTGCTCTGATCTAATACAATTATTATCACATGCATTACTCTTATTTCTATACCACCACATACATTGTGATAATAATAATTGTTATTATTATTATTTTTGTTTTTATTGTTGTCTTTATCTTTATCAATATCACTTTCATCATTATCATTTGTGCCATAATAACTATGTTTAACACCATTTTAGCTTCCTCACCATTATTAAAATTACAATTACTAATTTATTATTCTTTTATTATTTTGATCTATCTTTTCATTTACTAATGTTATCGTTATTAATGTTATTGTCATTGTTGTAATATCATATTTATTATAAAACATATAATCATTTTTTATTGTCAGATATTATGAAACCTGTTATTACTTGCACCGTTATTGCTAGAATTCTTCTCATTATTGTTGCACTCACATTATTATAAAAGATCTCAACATTACTATAGTTATTATGACCACCATTATTATTATGATTATTATCACACTATTATTACTATAACCATATATTATTATAACTTATTCGAGTTATTAGATCACAAGGAAAAATTATTTTATAATATATAAAATTTATTTAAAATATATATTTACTTTTTTCCATGGACATGTTATCCAATGTAAAAATACTGTCTTAAATTAAAGAAGACTAACTAAAGACTATACTTCTGCCAATGATTGATTTCGGATAACAAAATGTTATTTTTATTAATTATGCTGTAAAGATTAAAAAGGAGTAAGATATATGTAAGGATTTAAAAAGTTAAAAATTCATCCCAGTATAATTAAAAATAGATGTTTTTTTAAGAATAAGGATTAAAATACTTTTTAACTATAGTGATGAAATGAAACTAAACTTTTTTATTTTATATTTTTTTATGAAAATACAATACTGTGTTCTTTTCCTCCTATTTTTTTTTTTCCATCTGTACACCTGTAACCGGAGCAGACGATAATTTCAAATCAAATCGAAACGTCGGAAGTAAAATGGATGCATTGCGTTTATCACATCCATTTATGGTCACAGCCAACACCTTGAAGGCCCCACCTTTCTGCACCCTTTCCCTTTCCACGCTTCCTCGCCGCTGCTTCAAGGTGGAGGCCGCCAGCACCAACAAGAATAACCAGCCCTTCGACGCGGCGACGTTCGAGGCGGAGCGGCTGGCGCTCGACGCGGAGGCCCGGCAAGCCATGGCGGAGGCAGCCGACCCGAAGGCCTGGAAATGGGTAATCCGAAAGAGGATATGGGACTTGATGGAGGCCCGCAACTTCGCCAACAACCCCCGCCCCGTTCACCACCGCATTCCCAATTTCGTTGGGGCTTCCGTCGCTGCTCAAAAGGTATTCATTCCTCAATGGAAAGCGAAGAACCCGCTTAAGAAGCAAGGCATGACAAGGATAAACTTTTTATAAATAGAGAAGACAATATGAAGGGGTAATTAATTGAACTTCAATATAATCAGATTACAGGAAATCGAATGAAATGACATCGTTTAAAGTAGAATAGTATGAAATGAAATGAACGAGATGGATATGATGAGATTTAGCTTCCATAAGAAAGCGTGTAAAGTGTAAAAAAGTATCAATATATTAACCCTGGATTTGAAATGGGTTAATTGACCTGTTTGATGTGGGTTTTGGCAGATGAGGGAGCTAGATGTTTTTCAAGTTGCACAATGTGTAAAGATTAATCCAGATTCTCCTCAGAAACAAGTCAGGTTTCTCACTCTTTCAGGTCTGATACTTCATTTGGTGTTTCTTTTGTATGTGGTGCTGAGTGGGGAGGGGAATATTATTTATGAACAAGTTGTGTGTGATTGACGCCTTTTGGTTTTTGTTGCAATTTTTCTCAGTTTGAAGGGATCGTAGATAGGTGAGAAATAACAAGAAATGAAAAGGTTTTAGAAAGATAGGCTCATGATAAGTGGAAGAATAATGCTACTAGCACTCGCCTTTGTAGTCATAGAAAACTGCCCAATTAGCTACTTCTCAATATCGGTGGCTCAGTTTTAAATTTTTTCATGTTAATCTCAGGTGTTGATCAGTTGCTATTGTTGTGACTGCAAGAGTAGTCTAAATGTCAGCATTATTCTAAGTGAAGAATATCGAAAGAAAAATAAACACTGCTTGGCAGTTAAGTGGTACAAGCTGTACACAATTAGATACATGAAACTGCATGCATGAATGCACTAGTGGATTGCACCATGTAGCTCAGGAGCATCTTTCTGAACCTGAACTGTTCCATCTAAATATAGAGGGTTTCATGTGCAAAGTTGTCTTGGTATGGTGCAGCTAAAAGTGAATGATCGTCAGTATGGATTATTAATTGTCATTGTAAAACAGTATATTGTTGCAGTAAACTATTATTAGTTTTGCCGATTTAAGTGAGCCTTAGATACAAATTTGTTGAGTAAATTACATTGACACTCTGATTTTTTGAGTAATGTTGATGTGGCGTGAAAGAGTTGTGAAGATCTGACTTAGATGTCAAAGACTGAACTTCACATTTCAGGTTTTATTTAATCGATTTATTAGTAATCAATTTGAGAATCCTCGTTATGTGGACAACATTGTGTATCTAATCTTAAGTTATTAGGACATGTAAGATTTTGTGACACTGAAGGCTCCTGCTAGCGTAACATATGGATTCTACAGCATTACAGAAATGGATAATTTGATGTAAAGCTTAGTATACTTAAAGGTGGATTTTCCTGTAACACTCAGTATTTTTGTTATTAGGTCTTATAAAACCTTTTTGAGTTAAGATATCTATGGTCATGATATGATGGTCTTTTATTGTGTACATCTTTTTTACTGAAAGTGTTATATTTCATGTGTTAATAAGTTTGATATACCTGCCTTTTGGTGATTGTGATGGCCTGCTCTCTTTGCTCTTGATTTGCCTTATTATTTTGACAAGTGTGAGTATCAGACTAGTTCTTTACTGGCCCTTTATTATCTAGATTGAGCATAATGTGAATAACATTAAGAAACATCAACCGGCTAAAACAGAATAAGCAGAATTTGTGATCAATTTAATAAAATTTTAATAATAAAATAAAAATTTAAGAACTTAATTAATTCAAGACTCGTAGTTCTTATCTTCTTCTCCTCTAGTTCTCTTCTGACTGTATATATTATATTCAATATATATTGCAGATGGCAAGAAGTTGTTGACTCCTCAACCTCGATTAAGAACAGGTTTCTTCTCTGTTCTTGAATCCAGTATGTTAACTTTGGATACCATGAAGGAAGCCTGCACTTCTGTTGGGGTTGCCAAGCATGGACGACCAATTGGGTTAGACGAAAAGATAAAGGTAGATCTTATTGTTATTGGATCAGTTGCTGTTGATCCAAGGACAGGGGCGCGATTGGGAAAGGGAGAGGTAAATTTACATGTCTTTTACTTTTCTTATGGCCATGTTTCATCTTTTAGTTCACTTATCAATTAAAAGGCTAGAACTACAAAATTGTATTTTTATTTTCTGGCAACCTGTATGATCTAGGGTTTAAAAGTTTTCATTGACTTCCTATTTGCTTACATATCATGAAATTTCTAACCAATGAAATATACCTCGTGGAAGGAAACCAACCTCAAGTCTAATTTCAAAGCTTCCAATGAAACAAAAAATCCCTACTTTCCTCTGACATTGTATGAGTGAGCATTGAGTGACCTTTTAATCTATTGATGGACTTTTGAACTTGAATGTTGCTTCAACTAAGAAGATTGAAATGCAGGGATTTGCAGAACTTGAATACGGTATGCTGAGGTACATGGGAGCCATTGATGATTCAACACAAGTTGTTACCTCAGGTAGTGTTGGTTCCTAACCTTCCTTTACCACTTTTGTTAGCCCGTCCTTTTAAAATTTTCTCTTGAACATTTTGAAAATCACAATTTCAACAGTTGAAGTACCTTCATGTATAACACTCATACTTATTTCATATTTCGATTTTCAAACATGGGTATGACACAAGTTGGTTATGGAACATCTTTAAAAAAAACATTTTTCTTTTAAAAGAATTATATAGCCTGGATGCTTGCTTGATATTATTTCTTTTTCCACGCATGATTCTCTAGCCTCTATATTTATAAAGGTTTATTTGGGTTGCAAAACGATCTTGGGCAAATAGTTCCCTTGCACTAATACTGACATGTTAACTGAATTTAATGCAATATATTCCCCAATCAGTCCCTCCATAACATATTGTAACGTACTGCCCTATTCATTACCTTTTGGCAATTTGTCTTGTTTTGTATGTAACACAATGGGAACAACCCTTGCAGTGCATGACTGCCAATTGGTAGACGACATTCCAGTTGAAAAACTGTTAATCCACGACGTACCGGTGGATATCATTTGTACTCCAACACAGGTCATTTTCACACACACGACTATTCCAAAGCCTCAAGGTTGGTGAAACAATGCAACCTATCTCTGTCTTTGCGTTTTCTTCTTACCCTTTAATCTGTAAATCATTGAGATGCCATTGGAAAGATGTAGTTTCTGCTTAAGTAGTCAACCTTGAATGGTGTAGCTTCAGTTTCTCTTTCCCTTGCTGGATGTTCATAACTTCTGATATTTGTTAAAAATAATAACCAACATCTCATCTTTGCTGCAGGGATTTACTGGGACAAGTTGTCTCCTGAGAAGCTTGGACAAATTCGTATACTGAGGGAGCTCAAGAAGAGGATTGAACAAGAGACTGGAAAGAAGCTTCCTACTGGTCCATCAGAGAAATTACCACCCACTGCTAAACGAAGTCGCAGCAGGGGTTAGTTGTATATGCATGTAAGTTTTGATGGATTTATGTATATATTAGAGGTGTTTAGTGTGTTATGTAATGAGAAAACTGAATGTTTAATTTTAAAATTGTTTACGTGTATATAGTCTTGTTGTTCTAGCAAAAAGGCTATATGAATGCCACTTCAAAGAAATACGCATTTTCAACCCATCTGAGTATTGTTTATGAAGCCTTTTTAGAAGCCTTGGATGGGGAAGACTTCCATTCTCATGGTTGAAAGTATCAAGAGGATGAGTTGGGATGAATATGTCTTAGTCTTTACCTAATCTAAAATTTTGTTAGGATTATTTAGGCTTGAGAATAAGTTTTTTTAATGAGTATTTATAAGAAAAAAATGAGAAAAAGTTAAATAAATTTTCTATGAATTAAAATTAATTTATGAATAAGTTAAAATGAATTAAAGAAGCTAAATGGTTATAACTTTCATTAAAAAAATTGAATTTAATTTTTAAGTAGTCAAATTTATTGTTTTTTTTTACTTTCTTTGTCCGAGTGTTTATAAAAAAATTATTCAAACTTGTTTTGTTAGACAAATGACAAAACTCTAGGAGGTTGCATTTTATTTTAAAAACATATCAATAAAAATGATTTTATTAAAGATGTTTACAGCATGAATTTAGTTCTTTTAAGTTGTAAAAATTGTATTATTGACGTTTCTCATAATAAAAGAATCTTACTTTCTTGACATAAAAAATATAGTGTAATTATACATGTAATAAATAATAAATAAGTAAAATAATTTTTTGGTGTAAAAACTTTGCTTGGATATGTTAATTTTACTCCATTTCCATTATATTCCAGCCATCATTTGATATTTTTATCAAATTTCGTATATTTCACGAATATTTATAAATACAGTTGAAGTATAAAAATATAAATTCGAAACATGATTTAAATATATTTTTACTGCTTGTATCCATTTAATACTTATTATTTTGTTTTACAATTTTAGTCCTTAATGGTTATTTTAGTCCTTTTAAAATCATAAAATTTTGAGATCAATCCCTTTTATATTAGAACATATTAGACTATACTCGATTAAGTTCTTATTATTTAAGAAACAATAGTTTTTTTCTCTCTCTCTCTCTCAAATAGAGAGAGACGTTTCATTCATGATTAGTGATAAAGACTAAATTCTTAAAAACCAAAATCAAGTAATAAAATCTTATAAATATATTTTATTCCAAAAGTATTTGAGATAAAATTAGTTTAATTTTAAAAGAATATGTTTAATGTCAATTGAAAGCCGAATCTAAAATAAAGAAATTAAAATTTTCATTAACTAAGTAACTAACGATGAAGGAGAATATTGATTTGATTTAATATAAAAATTCATAAATAGGTGACAACATCATCCATACAAGTATTTGCATAAGAATGAGAATTTGCATAAGAATGAGATTATAGGCAAATGATCGCTGGGTTCAACAGTGATCGAATTGTCTTAAGCAGGTCAGTTCGGTGCTTTTGGTCGAGTTGATGGATCACGTAAGTGGGTTCTAGGTATGTGTGCGTTGAGGTTTATTTATGCACTTAACGTGTATAAGGCTTGGTTAGGTCAGCGAAAGAGTGTGAATGGGCCTAATGGTGTATTTAGTACATTCGGGTCTAGCACAAGTAAAATATTCTCTAAGACGCTTAAGCCCAAGAGCGTTAGGGTTTTGGGGAATAAACTGCATGCATGATACGTAAATGCTTGTACGCCTACAGTGGACAAATTGGACCCTTAATGCTGGTACATGAGTTAGTACCCTAGCGGCCATGGTGTTAAGATTATGCATGTAACACCCCGAAAATACATCTAACTATTTCAATACATGTTCTACATATTTCTACACAAACTTAGAGTTTTTCAAAATATTTCTATTACAAGATTATGACTTATAGAAATACAAATATTTA
>Ga0123342_1010061_pt1 | contig 10988 bp, 11 predicted proteins | sample Turbeawhitnodule_FD_89960 | JGI IMG/M metagenome (GOLD analysis project Ga0123342, IMG submission 89960) | Root nodule microbial communities of legume samples collected from Mexico - Turtle bean Mexico white nodule | ecosystem: Host-associated > Plants > Roots > Nodule | place: Mexico: Nepantla... | reverse complement strand
GTGAGCTAGATTCCCGCCGGCGCTGTCACCGGCGAGGAAGCACTTTGACAAGTCCGCCTTTTCCGGAAGCACAGCGGGATTCTCGTCAAGGAACTTGAGGACGTCCTCGCCGTCGTCGTATTGCGAAGGGAACCGGTGCTCCGGCGTGCGGCGATAGTTGACGGAGACAACAATGGCATTGATTTGACGGCAGAATCGCCGGCACACGGCGTCATACCCAAACGAGTCCGACGAGAGGAAAGCGAAGCCGCCGCCGTGGAAGAAAATGACAACGGGAACAACTCCGTCACCGGAGGAGGCAGTGGGTGTGAAGACACGAAACCAGAGGTTTCTGTTGGCGTCAACTGTGACGTCTTTAGTAGAAACGCCTTTAACGGATTTGGCTTTGGATCGGGACTTATAATCGAGGAGGTTCATGAAACCGCGATTAACGGTGCCATCAGAGCGACGCGAAAAATCCGTTACGGCAGAGAGAAATAATAATGCAACTCGGGTTCTGAGAGGCAGAGAAAGCTTTGGTTTTGGTATTTCAGAAGTCATTGCTGTTTGGTTTGGTTCTCTGTAAGAATGGAAATGACTGAAAGGTAAAGAAAGGGTTACACCTATCTCACATACAATTAGTGTAGCTTTATAGTTCTTAATGAAAGTTGTAATGGTGGTTGGTAATCATATCAAGGAAATAATAAAAGATGTGAGGTCTTCGATTCTTTTTATTAAAAAAATATTCAAGAATTTCGTTGAAGAATATTTTAAATGGAAAAAAGTTTGTGAGGCAATCAGATTCAGATTTTGTAAATATTTTATTTACACATTATTGATATCCATTATGAGGCTTTCTTTTATGGGAATTTGTTTCAGAGTTGCGTAATATATGCAAAATTCAAATGTTACGATACCTTACGTGATGTGTATATTTTACACCAACCATAAGCTTACTTGTTATTATCATGTACAACAACAAAAAGTTTATTAACCACAAACATAGATATCTACACCAAGTTTGGGGAGGGAGGTCTTAATAGTCAAACTCTCAAAGTCCGGTTTCTCAAGGACGAGTTCCGTGTGCAACCTGACGGGGAAACCATAACAGTAAAAATTCGAGGTGACACCAAGGTCACATGCAACATCTCTTTGCCAAGGTCGAGGCAGAGGCCATATCACAGTCCCTAACGGACTACACCGACCTCTTTGCGTGGACTGTGACTGGCATGTGGGGCAGTTGATCTCCAAGTGATTTCGCAAAGCGGATGTACCAGGACACTGTGTGTTTGGATTGGGAAGTGAATGTGTGAGGATTCGAAGGAGTGGATGTGTGAGGATGTGAGAAGAAAGTGTGAAAAAAGTGAGGTTGTTTGAATTGAGGTATGTTAGAATTGAGGTATGTTAGAGTAGATGTGTGAGAAAAGTTTATGGGAGTTTGTGAGTGATGTAATTGTTGTGAGGTTTTTTTTTATTTTTTTTTAAAAGTGTAAAATATAAGTTTACAAATTTACCCTTGTATTTATAAATTATTTTCTGTACAATTAAATAATTTATTTCGATATTATTAAATAATTATTTAAAAAAAATACAATTTATTTAATATTATCAAAACATTAAAAAAATCATAAAAATAATATTATTTAAGCATATACAAATTTATTGTTATATTTATTTATACATTTTGAAAGTTTTTTATATTCATTCATTTTGATTTAGATTGTATGTAGATACATAACCATATAGATATTTTAGAGGACATTTTATAATAAAAAAAAATATTATACATAGAGTGAATTGTGCAACAAATTTATTTGTAAAAAAGAAAAAATATATATAATAAAGTATGAAATATCATAATATGATAATTATGATGGAAAAATAATAAAAATAAAAGTACTATTATATATAATATTACATTAATGACAAAGAAAAAAAAAGGCCAAAAAGGGAAAACACCACCATCTTAGGTGGCTTTCCCCTCAAATCTCTACATATGAGACATATGAGAAGGATGAGAAAAATCACTGTTCATGGATATCCACTCTCTCCCTTCCCTGCACATCCCTTGATCCAAACCATGGATATCCACTCACATCCTTCCTCTTGAACAGTACAACCCTTGAAACAAACAGAGCCTTAATGTAGTACTATGTTAATCCATGTAGTCTTTCTAATTTTTTATATGTTGTGGTTTGATGGATGTTTTGAGTGGGTTAAATGGATAAATAAAATTGAATGGAAAAGATAAATTTGGTTGGTGAATATATAGACTTTGAAGAGGTGAGGCCAACTCTTAAGTGATTCTAAGCTAGAAACAAAACTAGTGCTAACAAAGATTGAGCAAAGAAGAAAATTCTGTACAAATTTGGACAACATTTCTTCATCAATTTTTTGCTCCATTACAAAAGGGCTTAACACTTGAATTTATAGTGCTAATAGGTGCCAAAATTCAAAAAAATTTAACCTAAAAACTCTTCATTCCTAGCTTGACAAGTGTTTTCCTCTAATTAGAGAGAATCCTCTCCATTCCCATGATGTCAATAGGCTTTCTTTCATTGGAGCAAATCCTCTTAAATTAGAGGTTGACAAGTGACCTTTCTTAGTTGGTGGAAATCCTCTCCATTGAGCCATTCATGTCTTCCTTGTCACTCCATACTTTCTATTTGCACTCTAGTCATTTATTTGTGTAGCCTAGATGGTCTAGAGTTGCATCAGGCCCAAGGAGGCCCAATTGTAACTCTAGCTAGACTATTTTTTCCTATTTACACCCTACTCTAATTGGCCAAATACATGACCATGAAAATAAGCCCAATACATGGCCCAAATACAAGCCCAATTAAATCCTACACAAAAATTACCAAACTACACTACTCTATACAAATTTACAAGACTAAGAAAATGAAAAAGCCTCTTAAAAATGGATGCTCTAATCAAAGCTCTACATCTTTTACAAGATCGAATCAAGATATAACCAGATTTGGATGCATAAGGGAGATAAGGAAAAAAAGTTCATGAGGATGAGGCTAACAACTTTTACAAGATCATGTTGTTCGGCCTCAAACGCATGGGCAACGTATCAGAGGTTGATGGAAAAAGTGTTATGAGGCCTCATCGGCCGAAGCGTAGAAGTTTATCTGGATGACATCGTTGTCAAGTATGAAACATGCGAAAAACATGTCGAGGACCTACAAAAGGTCTTCAACGCCCTCAAAAGGTATAACATGCGCTAAACCTTAGTAAATGTGTCTTTGAGGCGGAGAGAGGCAATATTTTAGGTTTCATGTTGACAAGCCGAGGAATAGTGGCAAATTTGGACAAACGCAAAGCCTTAATCGAGATGTGTAGCCCAAAGAATATAAAGGAGGTACAAAGGTTGGTCAGACAACTAACCTCCCTCTCAAGGTTCATATCTAACTTGGGAAAAAGGACGAGGCCGATTATTGCCCTAATGAAGAACGCCACCAAATTCGAGTGGACACTGTTGGGAAAATGGGTAATTTCCCTACTAAGACAGAACACTAACAGACCTACCCGACAAATAATATTGAATACTATAACAAAAGAGAAAGCAACATAATACTAATAAATAGAGCGGAATAATAAAAGAGATAAAGAGGAAAAAACACACCAGAAAATTGTTAACGAAGTTCGGCCAATTTAGCCTAATCTCTGAGCACAGCTGAAACAACCCGCTTTTATTATTATGAGAGAAGATATTACAAATTGGGATATTTAACAGTGAAGAAGGAGATGTTAATTTATAACCCTCAAACCTCCTTCCCAAACAATGAACCCACTGATGCGAATAAGTGATCTCTAGGTAAAGACCTCCTCGTGGCCCACCGTCATTGGAAAACCATCAAAGGTCCACCCCCTCTACATATATTTATCCGTATTGAAGGAGGCGGTGGGTGTGATATTGGTACAAAACATGGACGAATAACAACTCGTCTACTTCATTAGTCGAACCCTACAACTGCTTGAGACCCGATACCAATTGATCGAGAAGGTAGCCTTAGCCTTAGTAACAGTGATCTGACACTTCAGACCCTATTCCTACAACCACCAAGTAATCATCATGACTGACTACCCGATTAATAAAGTGCTCTCAAAGCCAGACCTCGATGGCATAATGATTATGTAGGCAGACAAACTCTTTGAGTTCGACATGAAGTATCAACCGAGAGGATCGATAAAAGGTCAGAATTTGGCCGATTTCACGGACGAGTTGTATGTCAAGCCCGAAACCACAAATGAAACGCGGATCATTTACGTTGGAGCCTCCAACATCAAGGGGAGCGGAGTTGACACCGTCTAGGAAGGATCTGGAGGAACACTCTTGGAACAATCACTAAGTTTCAAATTCAAAAACTTACAATAACCAAGTCGAGTATGAGGTAGTGATAGCCGGACTCATGTTGGTGTTGGATATAAGCGTTCAAAACATCATCTACATGACTCACGGTAGGCTATTTAACAAGGGAGTTCCAAGTAAAAGAGCAAGTGCTGCTCAAGTATTATCACAAGGTTATCAACATGCTGGACGAGTTCAAAAAGGCCACGACCAAGCACATAAAGCAAGAGCACAATGCCACAACCGACCTGTTGTTAAAGTTGGCCAGTACCAAAAATAAGAGTCAACATTGTTCAATCATCCAATAAAACCCTATCAGCACCCAACATCGATGAACAAGTTGAATGCCTACAAGTATCCAAAGACGAATCATGGATGGCTCCAATCAAGAAATTCATGGAGATAAGGGAATGTGAAGATAAGGATGAAAAGGCCATGTGGAAGAATTGTGCATGTTTCTTCTTGATAAAAGATGAGCTATTCAAACGAAGTTTTCCCCCTCCCCTATTAAAATGTGTTTCAAAAGAGCAAGCCGAATACATCCTTAAAGACTTACACAAAGGGGTATGGGAACTTCACTTGGGAGGAAGGTCAATGACAACCTAAGTTCTCAGGGTTTGATACTACTAACCCATGTTGCAAGCCGATAGCACCGCATACATCAAACACTACACCAAATGCCAGGAGTTCTCTAATGTGACACGCACAAAACTCGAACAACTACACCACATATCATCCCCATGGCCCTTTGTTGTTAGAGGGTATGGATATCATAGGACCCTTTCCCCTTGGAAAGGGACAATGAAAATTTCTTTTGGTAGCCATAAACTACTTCACAAAATGGATGGAGCTAGAGCCTATGGCCCGAATCACAACTAAAAATGTAAGAAGTTTTATTTAAAAGAACATCATATGTCGGTACCACATACCACATACTATCATCTCGAACAATGACAAAAAATTCACCAATCAGGGGCTCATCAACTTCTACAACAAACTCGACATAATACCTATTATGAGTTTTGTCAAAGAGCCCCAAACGAATGGGCATGATGAGGCCACCAACAAAGTCATTATCACATAACTTAAAAAAAAGACTAGGCAAGACCAAGGGTAAATGGAGCGAGGAGTTACTCCAGGTCCTATGGGCATACAGATGCACCCCATAGTCGGCCACCATCAAGACACCATAAAACCTTGCATTTGGGAGGCATGGAATAATCCTAGTCAAAATCGGCGAACCCTCCCTCAGGAGAACATCCTTTGAACTAGAACCTAAACAATGAAAGCTTAGCTTCCAACCTGGACTTACTCAATGAATTGCGAGACAAAGCCCGAATAAGGGACGAGGACTGCAAGGTACGGGCTTCACAAAAATACAACACCAAAGCCAAACCATGATCCTTTCATCAGGGAGATCTGGTGTTGAGAATGTGTAGCAAAGCTAGGAAAAATCAAGGTAAATTCTCATCCATCTGGGAATGACCATTTCATATAATGGAAGAAAGCAAAAACTATGTGTACCAACTTGAGCATCTTTCGGGGAAACCGATTTCTAGGATGTGGAATGTCACACACCTAAAATTTAACTTTAGTTAAAATGTAATGGTTATTAGTGTACTCTTTCCTTCCTCGAATTTTTTTTTCCAAGAAGGTTTTTGACCGATAAGGTTTTAACGAGGCACCCAATAAAGTTACAATTTAAAAAAGGAAGTATCGTCCAAGGCAATTTCAGCTAAAGCATGAACCAACATGCTCGAAGCATCAACCAAGATGCAAAAAGCCTAAGTATCAACCAAGATAGTTTCAGCTAAAGCACGAACCAATGTGCTCTAAGCCTCAAACAAGATGCAAAAAGCTTAACTTTCAACGAGATACTTTTGGTTAAAGCACGAACCAATGTCCTCTAAGCATCAACTAAGATGCGAAATCCTAAGTATCAACCGAGATGAAAAATCCTAAGTATCAATTGAGATACTTTCGGCTAAAGCACGAACCAATATGCTCTGAGGATTAACCGAGATGAAAAGGCCTAAGTATCAAGTAAGATACTTTCGACTAAAGCACGAACAAACATGCTTTAAGAATCAACCGAGATGCAAAAAGCTTAAGTATCAATTGAGATACTTTCGACTAAAGAATGAACTAACATGCTTTAGGCATCAACCAAGATGCAAAAAGCCTAAGTATCAATTGAAATACTTTCGACTAAAGCAAAAACTAACATGCCTTAAGCATTAACCAAGATGTGAGTCGAAGTATCAATGAAGATACTCTCGACTAGAAACGAACCGATATACCCCCAACACAACCGCAACTAACATGTTCAAATGTTAAATTAAAAAGAAAAGGCCAAGTATACACCGAGATACCCCCGACAAAGCACAAACTAATATGGGTGCCCGCATAGGCCCGTCGCATTAATTATAAAAAAAATTATTCCTACTACTGAAAAATTAAATTTTTATCTGTGTTTCAATTCATTTAATTAAGATACAAATATAAATTGAAGTATGAGGGTTGTTAGAAGGCTTGATTAAAAATAATTAAAGTTTTGATTTGCATCTATTTTTTCCTATATATGTATGTAAATGTATAAGAGTATCTTATCAAAGTTTTGCTACAAAATATTTTAATGAAGATGACTAATTTTTTAACTATCTTATTGAAATCTCTTCTTTATATTATTTTTTTCTTAACAAATTGTAAATATAAGACATTACTTAAAACTAAATCCACTATCACTCTTAATACTAACTCCTTTAAATTATTAAAATAAATATTCTTTTTTTAGTACATTAAATTCAATTTTATAAAATAAAATAAAATAAAAGTCACAGTGCAATAATGGATGAATGAGGTATGATTTTTTTTTTTTGCAAAAATAAGTTACATAATTATTTTTTTATTTAAAAAATAAGTTACATCTCGCCACGCTGTTGTCCCGCACGGACTATGGGTTATGCGGAGCAGACCAAAGCTAGTTAGTGAGCTAGATTAGTGAGCCAACCCTACAAACTAACATTCAAACATTAAACTAAAAAGTGAAAAAACAAAGTATCAACCAAATACCTTTAAACTAAAGCAAAACAATACTTTCGAAACATTTTCTGTTACACACGAATTATAAACCGAGGCAAATTCAGTTGAAATAAAAATAGCCATAGGAAGCGACACAATCCAAGTCTTCCATTCATAAGGACTGAGAAGTATGTCTAAGTCAATAGTTACAACAATTGAAAATAAAGGCATTTAAAAAAATCCGAGGTCAATACAACAAAAACCAAAAAAGACAAAGGCCAACCAAAGAACCCTAGGTGGCAACTTCCCCGCTATCGGTAGCATCACCACCAGCCCGGGGACGACATCATTTGGAACGAGCTCACCTTTATGGACATCTTTCAAAATGTCAAGCCTCCCTTTATTAACAGGAATGTTGTAAAAGAAGGTCTCTTGAGCCTTTATAACTTCGGCCTCTGACACTCTCTTTCTTTCTCACAATCTCATCCCGATCAGTGACAGTCTTGACCAAACTCTGCTGGAACCTACGACTATTGACCCTTTTTGTGAAGGAGAAAGAGAGTACGAGATTGCCTAGATACCTTGAATTTATTACCCATCAAGGCAGGTGCCGATGCGGTGATGGCCTCTTTGACGACCTCTAGGGAGACTTCGACAACTTTCCATTCTTCTCCCTCCTCATTTTCTCACTAGTACAAAAAAGCTAAAAGACGACTAAGAATAACGACAGTTCAGAAAAACTCGTCGTAGCAAAAACCGCGGTGGCATTTCTGTATTTTTTTTTAAATTTTTAGTGAGAAATAACGGTGGTTATCGCTATAACCGTCGTTAATAATTAAACTGATATACCGTAGAGTATATAGGTTTGAAGAGATGTCTAGGCCAGGCAACGAAAGTATACAATACCTCTGCTACAATTGTCACCTCTGATGTAGGCACAGGAACTGTAACATCACCATAAAAGACCTTTTCCACTGTGACCTTTATCAAATTAGCAGAAAGACACATTGTGTAACATTGTGACCCCTTCATAAGACTTACCTAGGGCAACGAATCAGGTCAAAGAATTATACTCAACATATTACTCGCATTGGCTAGTTGAGCCAAAGTCATCCCCTGATAGATCCGCCAAACAACTCCCTTTAAGACTGACTTTCTTAATAAAAGGCGTAGGTGGGTCATCTTGTACCATAGTAGGTGGTTGCTGCGAGATTTTTAAACCCTCCCGACGCTTTTCAAACTCCCTATCCATCCGCTTATTAAACTCTTCCATCAAGCTTCTCTAATTTCTTGAGTTACCTTAGCCTTTATCTATTGTCGTAATTGTAGCAAATACTCCTGGATAGGTTGAATGTACGATTGTTCCTTGCTTTGTGACGAGGGTCCAAAGTATGACCAAATCCCAACCTTATACCCAGCTACACGAACACGTCCAGGGTGCTCAGGCCATCTGATAGCAATATTAAGAATATCTTCGCGACCACATGAAATAAAAGTCCCCTGTGTTGATTGCTCAGCAAGAGGAATCCTAAAACAAATTAAAAGAAATTTTCAAACATTAACACATTGAATTTAAAATAACACATAGAAATATATTTCTTACAATTCGATCAATTGTTTCTTCTTATTGCTTAGAACTCCATGTCCCTGATGGCTTTATACGAGCACCCTTCCACATCTCATGTCAGGCTGGTGGGGATGGAGGCCTCAAAGAATCTACATTATTCCCTTCCTCAATGGAAGTAGAATGTGCTTTAATATTTTCTTCAAGCATCTTCTGCCCTAACAACTTATAACCACCACGGGACAGTAAGTGTGAGGTCTCATTATTTGCTTGATTGGATTTTGCTTTCTTTCGAATATCCTATCATCAACATTCAAAATTTAATAATATGTTAATATAAACTACATCCAAATATAACAAGTGATGCTAACCTGCCATTTATGAGTTTCTCGAATATTCACAAACTACTGCCAAGTTTCTTCATTAAGGGTTGCGTATTCCAAACAAGGATTTTCTCCTTTCCTTTCACCAGATATATAATTTGTTTTCAATCTTGACTTAAACTAGCAAAATTTGACACTCACATTAGAAAGAACCTTCGCTCTTAAGGTTTCCACATTCGAGATCTCGTAATGTGTCTACATTATTTGAGATAATTATTAGTTCATAAACAAAGTTCAGATTGAACAAAGTATAAAAGAACTTCAGATGGAACAAAGTAAAAAAACAAAAATTACATACCATAATATCTTGCCAAATCATGTTTTTCTCCTACTCGGTCACGTGATCCCAGGAATCAATTAAGATAGAGATCCTTTCACGAGAAAGTACTATGAGATAACTGTTAAACTCCTTTGCATATGGCCCAATGGCCACACTAGTTTTGACATCAATAGTCAATGGTTTTTTTTACCATCATTTTTCTTCTTAAACATATTCTTTAATCTTGTAGGTCCTCTACCAGTTCTTGAACAAGGAACTTGTAGGTCATCTTCCATTTTCTTGTTATCAAAGAAATATGATAAGCATCAAGAATATAAAATATAATAAAAATTATATATTGTAAAACTAAATGTGAAACACATGCACATACAAATATATATTCCTTCGTCATGATCATTTCGAGTTGCATGTACAACATCCACAAGATCCTCGTACTCTTTATTGATCGTTGTTCTTGTAAGTGATTCAATATAAAAAATGTTATTCTTTGTATCTTCTGCGTCATTATGTTGCTTTTGATCGGGAGACTTCCAACCTTTGACAATTTAATTCGGAGAGGATTGGCTGTTAGCTCTCCTCTGTGTGTGTTATGCAAATAAACTCAAGAAACAACACAACACCACTTTTTAGAATGTGCTTATGTGCAGAGGGTATGGCTCCTTTGCTTCAGATGGCTAGGCATCACATATGTGCAACACAAGGATATCTTAATCCACTTTGAGAATTTTCACTTGCCCCATCTGAATGTTAAACAGAATCAGGTCTGGAAGGGTGTATGGGCTACTATAGTTCGAAGTATTTGGGACCAAAGAAATTTGGTGGTGTTCAAGTAGGGGACAACTGATGTAGATGAGATTTTTCACCTAGCCCAACTCTCAGTGTGGCTCAAGTTGAAGTTTAGGACAAATTTTTTTAGCTATGCTTTTTCGGACTGGGTTCTCAATCCTGGTGTGTGCCTGCAAAGCTGCTAGTGCTTATGGCATTGGAAAGTTCAGTGCTATCTGAGGTAGGCGTGTACAAGACGGGGCCTGTGTAGTCGTACCAATCCAGAATCAGTGAGAAGCCATTGTAGGAGGTAACACTGGGGAATAGTGTACACGACACTAGTAGAGCAAAATTTTGTAGTTTCTCTGTGGGCACTATATTGCACTGGTTTTTGTCAAGAGTATATGCACGGGTTGGGTCATTTTGGTGCTTGGTGGGTAACGGTAGTAAAGGGAGGCAGATGGGAGTTGATTGGAGTTACTGTTATACTATCCTGGCCTTTAGACAGGGGCTGTTAATGTTCCGTCCGGTTGACCGGGACGTCTTCGTGCGCGACCTCAACCGTCAGCTAAGGACTCCTTCCCACTGATTGCCTGTGAATTCCTGCAAAAAAGAGGACAAAGAGGCGCCCTAGCGGCC
>Ga0123342_1010060_pt1 | contig 10988 bp, 7 predicted proteins | sample Turbeawhitnodule_FD_89960 | JGI IMG/M metagenome (GOLD analysis project Ga0123342, IMG submission 89960) | Root nodule microbial communities of legume samples collected from Mexico - Turtle bean Mexico white nodule | ecosystem: Host-associated > Plants > Roots > Nodule | place: Mexico: Nepantla... | reverse complement strand
TCCACCTATCATCGTATCAATCCTATTCTCATAAAATTACCCAATGGCCACTATGTTACATCAAATTACTCTGGAACTGTTAATCTCAATTACAGAATTAGTCTTACAAATGTTTTATATGTTTCAGCTTTTTCTTTCAATCTTGTCTCTATATCCAAACTTACTTCTTTCCTTAAATGTGATTTAACTTTATGTTCTAACAAGTGTATCATACAGGATAGCAGAACCAGAGACAGGATTGGTTCAGTTGCTTTGATTGGTGGCTTATACTGTTTAGATAGATCCATTACACAACATGTTTCTCCTTTCTTGAATTGTGTAACTAAAACTGTTGGTCTTTGGCATAAAAAATTAGGTCATCCTTCTGATGAAAAACTAAAGATTTTACAAACCTATTATCTTGATATATCTGTTGAAAGGTCCTATTTTTGTGATGCTTGTCATCAAGCTAAACAAAAGAAACTTCCTTTTTCTCTTAACACTACTCATTCTGCTCACATATTTGATTTAATTCATATGGATATATGGGGTCCTTGTTCTATTATCTCTATGCACGGTCATAGATATTTTATCACTATAATTGATGATTTTTCCCACTTTACTTGGATTTTTTCTATGCAAAATAAGTCTGAAGTTAGAGCTAATGTTGTGAGTTTTATTTCTTACGTTGAAAACCACTTTCAAACAAAAATCAAATCTATTCGTACTGGTAATGGTGTTGAATTTGTGATGAAAGAATTTTTTGCTTCAAAAGGCATTTTACATCAAGCTTCATGCATAGAAACACCCGAGCAAAATGGTATTGTTGAACGAAAGCATCAACACATTTTAAACGTTACAAGATCTCTCCCTTTTTCAGTCTAAACTCCCTGCTAATTTTTGGAATTTTGTTGTCCAACATGTTGTTTTCTTAATTAATTGTATTCCTACTCCTTTGCTCAATAATGCAACACCATATGAAAAATTGCATAGAAATTTGTGTAACATTTCTGACTTGCGTATCTTTGGCTATTTGTGTTATTCTTCTACTCTTGTTGCTCATAAAAAGAAGCTGGACAACCGTGCTATTCTTGGTTTTAAACCACACACCAAAGGTTTTATTTTTCTAAACTTAAAAATTCACAATTGAAATTTCCAGGAATGTTATTTTTTATGAAAACTGTTTTCCATATCTTTTGAAAAATGAAAAAGATCCCAGCAGCCTTTCCCTTCCCATACCACAACACTATGCTCAAACTTATGATGACATAAATATGCATAATGACTATGGTTCTCCTAATAATAATGATGATGATCTTTGTGTTGATAACAATGATGTTCCTGCTACTACCCTTAAGAGATCTGATTGTAACAGGAGGATGCCAATCTATTTGCAAGATTTCCAGAGTAGCAGCAATCGGGTTAGTACCAAGTATCCCATACAAACTTTCATTAATTTTAATTCCTTATCCTCTAATCTTAGACATACCATAATGTCTATTTCTTCTCATGATGAGCCTCAAAACTATGAGGTTGCCATTCAAAATCCTCTCTGGGTTCAAGCAATGTAGAATGAATTAGCAGCCCTTGCAGCCAATCAGACTTGGAGTATTACAGATCTTCCTCTTGGAAAATCTGCCATTGGTTGTAGATGGGTTTATAAGATCAAATATCACTCAAATGGTACCGTAGAACGATATAAAGCCAGGCCAGTAGCAAAAGGCTACAACCAAATGGAGGGCCTAGACTTCTTGGATACGTTTGCACCAATAGCAAAGTTAACCACTTTAAGGATCGTCTTGGCTCTTGCTGTAGCAAAATATTGGGATCTTAAGCAATTGGATGTGAACAATGCCTTCCTTCATGGTGACTTAAATGAAGAAGTTTACATGAAGCTTCCCCCTGGTTTTCCAGCAGCAAATAGAAATAAAGTGTGCAAACTTCAAAGGTCTCTTTAAGGCCTCAAGCAACCCAGACGCGAATGGTATGCCAAACTTTCTAATTTTCTCAAATCACATAACTATAATATCTCTATTGCTGACCACTCCCTTTTCTTGAAACATGATGGAGAAAAAAGAACTGCACTCCTTGTCTATGTGGAAGACATAGTTTTAACTTGAACAACCTTGCTGAAATTAATCAAATCACAACCTTGCTTCATCAGCATTTCTGCATCAAGAATTTAGGGGATCTTACATACTTTTTTGGCCTAGAAATTGCAAGGAACAACACTAGTATCCACCTTAGCCAACGAAAATACACCTTAGATATCCTTACAGAAACTGGTATGCTTTCTTGTGCTCCCTCTCTCACACCCATGGCACATACTCTTCGTCTTACTGCTGATAAAGGAGAAAGGCTCAATGAAGAAGAAGCTACCTCCTATTGAAGACTGGTAGGACGCCTCATTTACCTTACCAATACACGCCCAGACATTGCCTATGTTGTCAACCACCTCAGTCATTTTGTATTTGCCCCTACCAACATTCATTCTCAGGCATAATTATGTTGGTGAAAACTTGTGAAATTCTAAATTTAAGTACATTGATGTGCTAAGAAAAAGTTAAAAAAAAGAAGTACATCAAAATTAAAAATAGAAAAAAATGACAAATCCAAAACGGATAGTGTAAAAAAATCTGACTCTGAAAAATTTGAATTGGCAGCGAATTTGAAAATATTGTTGCAATTATTTGGCGCAGTGTTTTTGTGAAATTTCAACGCCTACATTTAGCTTAAATATTGAAGTTTTTGTGATTCAAATTTCAAGTTCTAATTTGAAGTAATCTGTCCAACATAAATTCAGTATGTTAAGGAAAATTTTACACAAAAATTTTGTAGTGCAATTTTTGTTTTCTTCATCTATTCGAGTTTCATTCTCAAGGATTCAATTTGAGTGCTACCTTTTCTGGTGAACCTGAATTTTTTTCTTGTCAATTTATTTTGATTGCTCTTTCAAGTCATGTCAAAATCAACTCCATTTTCCGCAGTCCCTATATTTAAATTTGAGTTTTGTTACTTTTCAAATTGTTGACCTCTCTTGGTGGAAATGACCTACTTTGCATTGGTGAGTTGTGGAGCTGATTTTTTTTGGTGCAAGCCACATTGCTAAAGAGGTAAAACCGAGTACCTTAGGTTGAATATCCTAAAGAGGCAAAGCAAGGGACAACAACAACCTCACAAGAAAAATTATACACAAAATACAAAAGGAGCTACAAGTGGTAGAGTGAACAGAATAGACATTTAAATTTTAGTGCATAAAAATTATTGATCTAGTTGTTCATTGTATTTCTTTAAGTTGTAATTTTCAAAACTTTGATTACTTAGTGGATTAATTGTGTTTGTAGTTCAGTGAACGTGTCTTCAAGGTTCAAAGTGCTAAGAAGCCTCACCTAGGAAACCACCTAGTTTTAAAGCTTTCTAGATAGCAATTTTCAATTGTGTTTTTATTGCTTTACATATTTTCTTGCATAAATTTTTTGTTTTCATCTTTGATTGTGCTCTAAGTAAATTGGTTAGATAAATATTTTTGAAAGTGTTATGGGATAGTATTTGGCAAGGAAAGGCATGGTACTTAAGAGATCCTAGAGATCCACTTCCCTTTGGGAATTACTTTTAACACATAATTCTAACATGTCTAAGCATTCTTCCAATCATAGTGAAAATGGTGAGAACTCTACTAAATCTATTTTGAAACAATTGGCTAGAGATTTTCAATCACTCTCAGTAAGACAATTGTAACATGAGGCTCAAGAAAGAAAGAGATGCTCATCTTACAATTTTAGAAGAAGAATTGAAAATTGTTAGAGAAAAAGATGAATACAATAAAAAATTGAAAAAAAACACATGCATCACATGTATCTAGTTTTAGGTCTAGTGACTCCCATGCTGAAGAAGAGAGTCTTAGAATTAATGAATATTATCAACCCATACCTAGAAGAACTAGAAGAGAAAGCCAACCAAAAGAGACTAGGGTAGACCTACCTTATTTCTATGGGAAGGAAAATGTTGAAACTTATCTAGATTGGGAAAAAATGAAAGTAGAACAACCTTTTGCTTGCCTTCATGTTAGTGAGGAAAGGAAGGTACCCTTGACAACTTTAAGCTTTCAATCTAATGCAATGTATTGGTGGACAAGACTAGGTCCATTACTACCCCTTGCTGACCGCCTAGGCCTTGCGCACGAGGGGTTGTGTTAAGTATACAGAAAAGAGTTAACACACATATCTTGAGCCCAAACACATGGCCCATCAACTTGGCCCAAAAGTCGAGCTGACGTGTCTGTGGCAGATGCTGAGCTTCGACTAGTGAGCACTGAGCTCTAAGTACTTTGGTCCAGTAAACTATTAAAATAAATACAATAAACAATTAAAAATAAAAATGTTTATTATAATATTATAATTAAATAAATTTAAAATAAATAATATTTCAAAGATGAAATATTAAAATATAACAATACGTCGCCTATAGCCGACGCAACATATTCATTTATAAAATTATCGTCAATCAGGCTGACCCAAAATTAGTTTTTTTTGGAAATCTCTTCGGACTTCTGTTATGCGTCAAACAGTCCATAAAAACGTCACTTTTTTGTGGATTTGGTCGATGGTAAACATGTCCACACTAAATTGACGCAAATATGTAACCGTTAATTGTGCGTTTTCTTATAGTATAAAAATTGTTTATTATGAATTAATTTGTTGGATTTGTTATTAAAAAAAAACTTAGACTTTTTATTCAATGAATAATTAAATTGACATCACTTCATCTAAGATCAAACTATTCATTTGCACAATAAACTTTTATAAAAGGTAATAATATTGTGAAGTGGGGTCTATAAATTAACTTGGGCGACTGAGTCTCTTACGTGAATGAGTTAATTAAGGGGAAATAAAGATGCCAAAGCCACAGAGGGGAAGGGGAAGGGTGTTCTTTCCGCGTATTATTCAAAGTTCAAAGTTTTTACGTCTTAGTTGGTTTCCTTGGTATAAACATGAAAAATAAGAGGAATTCCTTGGTATATTACCATCAATTACTTGGAGAGTTCATGCATTCTTCAAAGTTTGCAAATTAAACATGAAAAATAAGAGGAATTCTTTGGTATATTACCATCAATTACTTGGAGAGTTCATGCATTCATGGCTATAAATACATAGCACCCACATTCCCATGTTTCATACACAAATTAAAATTAAAACCAAAACCAAAACCAAGTTGAAGGTGTGTTTGGCAGAATGAGTTCACAGAAGATAAGCATTCAGAATGTTCTTGCTCCTACAACAAGGCCACCTCCTAAATCCAAACCTCCAACCACTGGGACTAAGTTGCCCACTGTCCAACAGGTTTTCGCTACCAAACCAAAATGATTTCATACCATTTTCTTACATTACATTCTATCATCAAGGTTCTATTAGAAGCTATTTTGAAGGTCCAAGGAATCAATTTGTTTCTTGTTCTTCACAATAACTATCGCATATATATTTTTTATTCAGTTTATTTTTATATTCAATTGTTTGATTGTTCAATATTTCATCATAATTTACCAATATTTATGTCTAGAAATATAGGATATCATCTAGCATATCATATAGGATATGCTGTTTATGTAGTTAGTTTCCATCTCTATTAAATCAACAAATCAATAAAACATAAATTATTCTCTCCGATTATTTTTAAATCTTTTATTTTTAATTTATTGAATTTTATTTCAAGAACAAATTGGTATCAAAAGCGGTTATCTTTGAGGATAAGTGAGTTAAAAGAAACACCAATGGAGGGAGACACATACAATAAGTTATGGGTTGCAATGGATGATCAACCATCTTGAAGCATTGGATCATTGGGAGGCACTAGAAAAAAAATTATTATGTTTCTGAGTTGCCTGAAAATCCAACTATAGCTCAAATGAAGTATCATAAAGAGGGGAAGAAAAAAAAGACAAAGACAAAATATTGTATTTTTTCTTCTATGTCAAAAGCTATTTTTACATGAATTATAAATTTCAAATTTTTCTAAAGAGATTTGAGATTATCTTTAAATATCTTTAAAAGTTTCTTGTGTTATCCAAGTGATAAATATTGCATTATACGTTTATAATAATTGTAGTTTTATTGAATTAATATATTTACAATGTCATTACAAATTTTAATATATATTTCTATTCATACATATGTTCAAAAAGTGAAAACATTAATTTAAAGTATAATAATTTTATAATTTTTTAGCAATAAATTCTTCCTTGAATAAAAAACCAAAATAAAAATTAAAATTCATGGATCTATTTGAGATTACCTACAATTTATAAGAACTAATCTTTTTATTAATGAATTTTTTTATTAAATTATAACAACAACAATTTATAAAAACTAATTTAAAGAATAAATTATAAATATCAAAGGGTAAATTATTATATAGTAACAATTAATTCTAAAAATAGAAGTTATTTAATTATTTTAAAAAATAATAATTCAATTATTTATTTTATAGAATAAATAAATTATTTTTCTATGTATACTGTTTTCTTTAGAAAAAAAAATCCTACTCATTATAATAACTATTGAAATAAAAATATATTATTAAAAAATTCAGCGTTATGCGACTATTTCTATAAAGAATGCAATGAAGGAATATGAAGAATGTTGGTTACTATACTAGAAAAAATATGAGAAAAAAAATCTTAAATTTTGGGTGAAAGATTTTTGTCAACTATCAACTTGGGAGAATTGGTAAATGTTTTATCAGCTAGAGAGCAAAGAAGAATGATGAGACAAAACTATACAAGATATAAAAGCACAAGTTTCTAAAGATGGAAAAACACAACAAAAACGATAAATAAAAGAAAAACATGAAAAAGGTTTCAAAAATCAATAATGTGAGAACTTAGATATTATTATGAAAATAAATGGGTGAATTCAAATTCATTTAATACTTTATCTATCAAACATAACTGCATTACACTAGTGCAGAAAAGACATATTACACCAGTTATATGAGGTAAATTATATCGGTTCTCTTATTGATAGATGTGGACGATGTAAAATGTCAATTACATAACATGAGTAGCTAAATCGGTGTTATATGTAGGCACATATTACATTGGTTACTAGATCCAACCGGTTTTATATGTAGGCATATATTACACTGGTTACTAGATCCAACATGTGTATATGAGGGCTTAATACGTGAAATGTGTGGGACACATATTGCACCGGCTGGGACGAGCAATTGGTGTAATATGTGCCTCTGCAACATGTGTTTTGAAAGTACGGAGCCCACATATTACACCGGTTATGGTAACAATCAGTATAATATATGCCTTTGGAGCACATTTTTTGAAAATAGTGAGCCCACATAATACACTTGTCAAGGTAACAACCAATGTAATATATTCCATATTACACCGATTAATGTCTAAATTGTTGTAAAACGTGTCAGTTTTTTTTATAAATTTAATAAGATTTGCTTTTTTCCAAATTTATAAACCTGTAAATTCAATAAAACCAGAATACCAGTCAAATTGATTTGTATATATAGAGAAATATAAAGACACATGCAATTGAAACTAATCAAAATTTTATAATTACATTTAATAAAAATGAACACATGTTAGAAAGTTATAAATCATTACATGTTTTGATTCCTAATTTTGAGAAAGTACTTGGTCCATTCCTAACAGATTTGTTCAAGACTTTGTGTGCTTAGTGCCTCGGTATCTTCAAAAAGCTAAGAAATGTAAGAGTATATTAGTGTTCATACTAACAAATATAAATATATAATGAGAAGTTGGAGCATTTAAAATCACATAATACCTACTCTCAAGAGTCTATAATCCCTACTCTCCAATGCATTACATAATAATTACATTCAAATTTTCTTTATTTCTTATTGCACTATTATGAAATATAAGTAACAATTAATTTAATTGAACTAAAAAAACTAAAACTTAATAGTTTTAAGGAAGAAGTAAATATATACCTTAGGATAAATCCAATGTAGATTTTGTGATGATGAAGTGGATCTACCGCTTAAGACGATGCATACATTAATTGCACTAAAATAAGAAAAATCATTAGTAATTAACAATAAATTATATAATTTACAATAACATACCTTTTCACCATAGTCTTCATATCTTGACTTGGCTTCCTATGCAGTGAAGAAAACCAGACAACAGTATAGGGCAAATAAGCATCAATTGCCAGTGAGATCTAGTATAAAACATTTCATTAGTCCTTTTTATAATTATGTAAACTGTAAAGGTAGCAAGTTTTACTTACCCAATTATAAAAGGAGCAAAATAAATCCTTTTTCTGGATGTCTAATCCATCTTTGTATGCAAATCTGACAATCATTTTTTTATTTCTAGACTTTTGTATGGAATGTGCCTCAAGGAAATCATAAATATCTTTAAAAAAAAAGTTGTGTTATCTTTCTGATAAATATTGCATTATAAGTTTATAAAAATTGTAATTTTATTGTATTAATATAACACGTAAATTTATAATGTCATTATAAATTTTACTATATATTTCTATTCACACATGTTCTATGTTCTAAAAAGTGAAAACCTTAATTTAGAGTATGATGATCTTATAATTTTTGAATAATAAATTTTTCTTTAAATTAAAAAAACCAAATAAAAGTTAAAGTTGATAGGTCCATTTGAACTTATCTATGACTTATAAGAAATAATTTTTTTATTAATGAATTTATTTATTAAATTATAATAACCACTGAGTATATTCTTACTTTAAAGAATAAATTATATACATCAAAGGGTAAAGTATTATATAATAACAATTATTTCTAAAAAGAGAAGTTACTTAATTATTTTAAAAAATAATTCAATTATTTATTTTATAAAATAAATTATTTTTCTATGTAATGAAGGAATATGAACAATGGTGGTTACTATACAAGAAAAATATGAGAAAAAATCCCAACTTTTGGGTGAAAGATTTGTCAACTATCAACCTTGAGAGAATTGGTAAATATTTTACAAACTAGAGAACAAAGAAGAATGATGAGACGAGAATATACAAGATGTTTTTAGTATAAAAGTACAAGTATCTAATTTAATCAATATAACAATTAATTATTTTTTATTTTTAAAACTGGTTTCTATTTAATAATTTTCTAATATTGAAGGATGAATTTACATTATCTATCCCATCAATATTTTTTCCTTGTTATAAAGTAAACTTGATTTATCCTTTTATAAAAGTTTACTGTGTAAATAAATAATTTGATCTTACATGAAGTTCTGTTTATTCATAGAATAAAAAGTGTGATTTTTTTTTTAATAAAGAATCCCTACAATGTTATAGTTTAATAAAAAAATAAATCGGTTTCGTTGACCGACCGATCGGGTGATCAACTACATTAAAGAGCAAGTTAACAATAAATGACTAGTAAGGAAACATCATATAAATCAGGGTACACCCCACCAAATTCGGGTAAGACCCTGATAAATCAGCTAATACCGATTTATTAAAGATATGCTCTAGATATACCTCCGTATAAATCTGGGAGATACTCCAAGAACTCAGCTAACACTGATTTATTGAAGATATGAATCAGATGACCCATCAATCAAATAGCCAATTACCAAATAGTATAAAGAATCCTTCTACAAAGGAGTAAGAAACACTTTTATCAGTTTTACAATACATACTCAATTATAGTCAATCTCAGGTACTATCTAGGATCCACTTTGTCTATACAAGTACAAATTCATAATAAATTAATTTCTGTCAATTAAATTGATATACCGTCATGAGAAGGCAGGGATTCAAGAGGTAGGGTGCACAACAATGGTGAACATTGAATAGAAAAACCTTACAACATTTTTCTTTTATTTTATCATATAACTTCTTCATTTTATCATATAACTAAAACTTTGGTATTAGATTTTATAAATTTAAAAATTGACAACAAAAATATGGAACATAAAATAGATAAAATAATTATATGCAATTTAAATATATCAATCTCCTAAAATAAATAGGTTAGTTATTATATACGTATAATCATATCCTCAAAAAGAAGAAATAAATATTTTTATTTAAAATATACTTGGTTCAAAAATAAATAAGATAATTAAATCTAATTGTTGGTTGAGATCGAAAGAGAAATGAGCTATTAAAAAGATAAAAGTTTGTAAATAAATGTCAAATAAGAGTAGAGTGCATGAAATTGTTATTCAAGGGAATAGAAAGAGAGATAGAAAGAGAAACAAATATCAGAAGAGAAAGCAACATGGCCCTCCCTTGTAGTTTTGGGATGACGAGATTAGTGTCGTCTTACAATCTTGAATCGGAGTTCGAGTTGATTCATTCCATCTTTGTCTTATACCCTTTCATCGAAGTGGATACAAAGTTTATCGGCGTCGTCTTTCAGTCGCATCCAACATTCCGACAACCACAAAATAACTATGAAAGCTAACATGAGTGGTATGCACCTCATCCAAGGGGGCCTCACCCTTTCAAATAACCATGACAACCTTCCAACCTTTCGAACCACCAACCCTTTTTTTGGGAAATCAACTTTAGTGAGTTCGATGTGACACATCATTTTTGTTAGAATATATAGCCTTAAACGAGAGGGGGGTGAATTGTTTAAGAGGGGTTTTCGAAAACTTTTTCAGCTAGAACAAAATCCTTTGTATGAAACTCAATCAGAAATTCAGTTAGCTAAGAATTTAAGCACAAAACAGCAAAGCACCCCAAAAACAATCGGTTGTTTATACTAGTAAAGCAATAACAATTGAATTTAAATGAGTTTAAGAGAAGAAAGAGATACACAAACAGTTTATACTAGTTCACTCTTAAACCAAGAGCTACATCCAGTCCCCAAAAGTTACTGGGCAATCCACTAAGCAATCAACACAAATTACACACAAACCACCAAAGTAGTGACCTTGAACCCTTCAAGAAACACACTCACTTTGACACAACACACACCAAGAATGTTGATCTTGACCACCTCAAGAGCACACAACACTCCTTGGCAAC
>Ga0123342_1010059_pt1 | contig 10989 bp, 8 predicted proteins | sample Turbeawhitnodule_FD_89960 | JGI IMG/M metagenome (GOLD analysis project Ga0123342, IMG submission 89960) | Root nodule microbial communities of legume samples collected from Mexico - Turtle bean Mexico white nodule | ecosystem: Host-associated > Plants > Roots > Nodule | place: Mexico: Nepantla... | reverse complement strand
CAAAAAAGAAAAAAGATAATTCCCCCAAAACCTGGATTTTCTTTTATAATTAAAATATAAAATTAAATAAAAAAATAAAAATGAGGAATTTTTAATAAATTTATAATAGAAGGTATAATAAAAGAAGGAGGGGATTCTGAAATTTTTAAAATTTTAGAACTAAAAAAAGCGGGGGGGGGGGGTGAATTGTTTTTGAAATATTTTTGCAACTATTGAATGTAGAGTGAAAAGCTATGAAGAATTAATCAATGGCAAATTTGTCTAGCCAAATATGGTCACAAGGCACACTTACATAAATTGATAAATGAAAACACACATACCCTCTTTATTCTTGAAGTTTCTCTTTTGACCAACCACTATGCATGTGCCAAGGATGTCTCTTGACATTCAAAGAACCCTGTTAGATGTACACATCTGAAAAGTGTAGGCACAAGAACTAGGCTTTTTCCCCTGAGACTTCATTCCTTACACCCAATGTAATTCTTGGCTTTTAAGGATACCTACAAGAAAAGGTTAAGAAGCAAGATTTGGTCCCCTTATAAATTTGGGTCCAATGATGTTAGTAGGAACCTTAGGAACATTAGAAACCTTAGGAACCCATTTCAAAATACCTTTGGGAACAAAAAACCTCCTTACTTTGCAGAATCTAATTGTATGACCCCTTTTCATGCAGTAAAAGCAAATTTCAACCGATTATTTCGACAAAACAACAGGTTGTTTTTCAAAGAAACTTGAAAAGGGTTTTGAAATAGATCTGTTCTTGCTGTTTGGATTAAACCCCAACCCAACCTTGCCAAAAACACATTTTTGAGAAGGAATAACAGTTTCAAGATTGGATTGGCCTTTGGAAAACTTGTCCATGGTAGGTAGTGGACTTTCTTTTCAAGTGATTCACAATTTTCACAAAAGCTAGAATCATACTTGCAAGAAGAGTTTTGTAAATCATTTCCAAACTTTCAAAATCTTTTTTTGAATTGTTCAACTCTTCTTCCAAAGTTTTGACTTTGTTTTCCAACCAATTATTCAAGCCTTTCAACTGGTTATTCAAAAGGGCCAGCCTATTAGCTTCTTCATGAGTCTCTTCAAAAACATTAAGAAGTTGGCTATAATTTTCAAAGTTTATGGAAGTGCATGAACTTACACTACTTGATTCAGATTCATCCTTTGCCATAAAACACAGATTGGCTTCTTCTTCATCTTCCTTTGATGATGAGCTTGAGGATGAATCATCATTGTATGCTCTTCTTGATTTGCCTTTCTTCTTATACTTCTTGTAACACCCTTTGAAAACATCATCTTTTTCAATTTTAGGAACAAAAGGGCGGCCATTTACAATAGCATCCCAGATTCCTCTATCAATTGATTCAACAAAGATTTTCATTCTAACCTTCTTGATAGTTCAATCCAAAAAAAGAGGTGGCCTGTTTATTGAAGCACCATCTCCAAAGGGTAATTTTTTAGCCATTTAAAAAAGGTTTAGGATCGAAAACTTGAATGACTTTCAAGAACCTAGCTCTTGATGCCAATTGTTAGAATTATAGAGCTAAAACAAGAGGGGGTTGAATTGTTTTTGAAAGATTTTCGCAAGTATTGAAGGTAGAGTGAAAAGCTATCAAGAATTAATCAATGGAAAATCTGTCCAGCCAAATATAAAACTGTTTTTAAGCTTGATGCAAAAAATCAGCCTGTTGTTTTTACGAAACAACCGGTTGTTTTTATCAGCAGTTTATAAAAAACAAAGTTAAAGCAGTTTAAAGAGTGTAAGGATAGAAAGATTCACACAGAATGTTTATAATTGTTCACTCTTAACCAAGATCTACATCCAGTCCTCAGAAACCACTGAGAATTCACTATGTAATCAACCCTAGATTACAATCTACACATACCAAAAGTGACGATCTTGAACCCCTCAAGAACACACACCACTCATTGGCAAAAATCACACCAAGAATGTTGATCTTGATCCCCTCAAGAACACACAACACTTCTTGGCTACACAAGTACAAAAATACAATTATCAAGGAAGAAAGGAATAGAATACACCTGGGTAAATCACAAGATCAAAGTTCAGAATACAAGACCCAATCCTAGTCCACACTTGAGATGATCCAAAAGCTCTTTGTAAACTTGAAAACTCTTTTTGATTAATTTCTCGCACTTTGTTAATGCATAAGAGCGTTAAACAACCTTTTTTTTTATCTTTCAATCAAATGGTTAAAACAGTTACAACAAAAAAACAAAAGTTGTTGGAATCATTTAAAACAAAAAAACCATTTAACAAAATTATGTTAAGGTTTTCAAAAAAACAATCGATTGATTTTTGTTTGACAGCAAAGGAAAAGGCAAAGCTTTTCCAAATCATTTTAAAATTCACTAACTGTCAAACAACCTTTTGATTCGAATTTTCAACTTGTTGAAATTTGTTTGACAGCAAAGGCAAAGACAAAGCTTTTCCAAATCATTTTAAAATCCACTAAGTGTCAAACAACCTATTGATTCAAAATTTCAACCTATTGAAATTTCACTTCCTTTTAGAAAACCCATCTTTTCAAAAGGTTAAAGATTCAAATGAACTTGGATCATCTTAAGGAGTGAATTAACAAGTTTCAAACAACTAGACAGACACACACACATCAACAACAAGGTCTTCAAGCTTTCCACTTGGATTTGGAGACATCAAAGCATCTTGTTCAATATAACCCTTCAAGAACACTCACCCTCTTTGATACACAAATTACAAGTCAGAACACCCTCTGACTATAGACACCAGTACCTTACAAGTTTAACAAATATGAAATGAATTACAAGAACAGGAAAGATCACACCTGATTTAAAAGGATTACAACAATTCATTTTCCACTCTTAACCAAAGCAAAGCCCTAAGCAATCTTGAAAAACTTTTAATCTTTATGGTAATCTGAACTCTCTTAATTTCAGAGATGTAAACACTAGTTATATAGCCTAAAAAATAGCCGTTTAAGACTTTTAATCAAGGCCCAAAACAGTTTAGAATCATGGATAAACAGAATTACTAGACTTAACCAATTCTGTTAAGATTTTTAAAAAATAATCGATTGAAAGCTCGATTCAATCGATTGAATTGGCCTTGACTGTGAGGTCATCCAATTTCAGCTTTTTCAAATCCTTTTCAAAACCACTAAGTGTAAAACAACCGATTGAAACGATAAATCAACAGGTTGTTTTACACTACTTTGGAAAACACTTTTCTTTTGAAAGAACTTGATTGATTCAGTTTTGGATTAAGCTAAGAGTGGATTGACAAATACTAATCTACCTAGAACCCATGCCCACAAGCAACAACCTAGTCTTTAAGCAATCTTCATGGATTTGGAGACATCAAAACTTTTTTTCAAGCAATGAGTAGTATTTTTCCAAGGTAGCATACCAAGTCTTCCAAGACGAAAACTCGTCACCGAATGCATCCCTATGGGTCTCAGTCAGTTGAGCCATTTCATCTAAGTTTGAGTTGGCCTCTAAAGCTGCTTATAGAGAGCTTGAGGACTCAACCTCTAAAGCTTCTTATTGAGAAGGCACCAATAACTCTGGCAAGTACCAAGGCCTGACTTTGGAATTTTATTCATGACGAGACTAACTCAGTCGTTGAGGCGAATGCCACCGAGCCCTTCTCAGAAGGTGTTATGGAGATCATGACTCACTTTGGAACCTTAAAGTTGCTACCCATCAACACTCATGTCGAGTTGGTGCCAATATCTACCAAAGATGAACGAGACTTCTTCGGGGACTTCCTTGAAGTGTACTACATTGTCACGAGATGTCCTAGGCAATACTATGACAATCCCAAAACAGGTTAACCACTCAGTATCCCAAGGACAAAAGTTAAGTATGAGATTAGTTAAGAAGTTGTACTTGCTGTTAGACTAATATGAAGATTAATCACAAAATCTGTGCTAATTTAGGCCCACTAGCGCGAGGGACAAACCCATCCTTACAAATAGATTGACCAACGCCAAGCCAAGATACACATTTATTAACATTTAGTACTTTTAATATCTGAATACAATACTAACTTAAACATCGGATGACATTTTATAAGAACTCTCCCACATCATATCGAAACCAAAGACCAAGACCAACCACAGACTATATCAAGAAACAATCCTAACTAGAGAAACGTGACTTTTTCCATAAGAAACAACACTTATCATCAATAGTCTTTCCTCCAATAATTATGGATGTGATTGTTTTCAAATAAAAAGTTAATAAATTATATATAAAAGGTGGAAAACTTCTCTTGTTAACTTCTTGGATAACTTATACTGATACGGATTGAATATATACTTTTCATAAATTAAAAATTATATGAGAAAAAATGAGTAGAAAATAAATAAAAATGTGTACATTTGATTTATGTAATAGAATAAATTTAATTATATATAAAATAACTATATTTTAAAATAATAATATATTAAAATAAATTATTTTACTTATATTTAAATAAAAATTAATTAATTTAATTAATTAATTATTTTAATATTAATTTTATTAAATAATTTAATTTAGTAATCAGAATTAGATATTATGTAAATATAATATAATATATAAACACATAGGTTATGTTTATATACATCAATTATATATGAATATTATATTACTTTCATACATTATTGATTATATTCTTATCATTATATATATAAATTTTTGTAGCTTTTCTTCTTAATTCTAAAGGAAAAATAATATGTTTTTTTTATTATTCTTTTTATTCTGTGCTTTTTCTTTCAATCTTTGTATATCCATGCTATTTCCTTTTAAACAAAATTTGACACTATTAAGTAAAAGTTTATACTCTTTAATAACTTTTTCTATTTGGATGTTATGGCGTATAAGGAATTATACTCGTTTTGAAGATAAGATTGAGGTTTCTAAGGCTATTTCAGTTGTTAAAGATTTAACTTGTTTAGTGGGAAAGTCGTCTAAAACTTCAATGAAGAATGATATGATGGATTTCAGTGTGATGGTATTAATACTCGTACTGGTAAAGTTCTTGACCCTCTTCCTGTTAGATGAGAGTTTCCTTCACCAGACTGGGTTAAAATTAACACTGATGGGGCTGCTAGGGATTATCCAGGTCTTGCCACTTGTGGAGGTATTTTCTATGGGAGTATGAGGGAGTTTATTGGAGCTTTCTCTGTGTTTCTTGACGTTCATACTGCTTTGGTTGCTGAAATTTATGGAGTTATATATTTAGAAGCATGTTAATAGCTTCAAAAGCAATACCAATGCAATCTTGAATCTGACTACCCTGCACAAACCAATATTGATTAGGAGAAATAATTCTAGCAGCCACAAGTGCAAGCCTATTTGCCAGCACCCTGAATCTTAGGAATAAGAGATACCACATTACTGTTCATTCCAGAGAGAACCCAGTTTTGTTTAAAAACTTGTTGAACAACATTCCAAACATCTGTTCCAATAATTTCCCAGGAAGAATGATAGAAAACACCACGAAAACCATCAAGATCAGGAGCATTATTACCATTAAGATTAAAAACAACAGTCTTGATTTCCTAAAAATTAGGACATTTAATCAACATCATATTCTCCTCAGAGGAAACTAGCTCGGGAATATAAGTACCAATAAAATCTTCCATAAAAAAAGTATAAATCATGTATGCAAATGTGAATGCACTCTATATCTATATATTTTAGTGTATACAATTAAAATTATAAATTTTACACTTAATAATAGATTTTTTTTTAAAAAAAATTCATGTTAGGAATCACTATGCAACTTGACATCTCAGCTAGTCTGACACCTCAAGTAACAACAATCATCTGCCATCGCATGAAAAAAAGTATTATCGAAAAAAAAAATACAAAAATAATAATATGGGAGCACTAGATCGAAACCCATATGTTAAAAAAAATGATACATAGGTAGACTATACCCATTAATAATGAATTCTAAGAACAGAATAGATTGAAGCCTATTATACAAATAAAATGATTCTCTATGAACAGGATATCCCCTAGTAGCCCCATTAGTGTTAATTTTAACCCTGCTTGATGAAGGGAACTCCCATCTAATAGGAAGAGGACGAAGAACTTTACCAGTACGAGTATTAATACCAAAAAACTTAATCACATTGAAATCCAACATATCATTCTTTATTGAAGCTTTAAACGAATTTCCCACTAGACAAGTTAAATATTTAATTACCAAAATAGCCCTAGAAACATCAATTTTATCCTGAAATCTAGCATAGTTTCTCATACACCATATCATCCAAATAGAAAAGTTATCACATCAAGCTTAATAAATTTAACCAAAGGACTACCATCACTCTTAATAAAAGAAAGAAGATCATCTTTATAGAGAAATGAGAAGTAAGAAAAAATTGTCGAACCCAACTCCAAATATGCAAAGCATTAGAACATTAAAAAAATAAGTGTTGAATATATTCCTCGTGCTTTTCACAAAGCGTACACATAAAACATATATGCAAACCTTTATTTTGAATATGTTGATCTGTAGGAAGCCGCTCATGAAAAACTTTCCATAGTACTAGAGTTTGGGAAGGTGGAATATATGATGACCAAATGAATTTACCCCAACCACATGGAACTCCCGATTCCAAGAAAAAGTCTTAGCCGATTTAAGAATGAAACGACCAGACTCATCAAGAATCCAATTAGGAATATCCTGTTCCTCCCTAACCATGATATGATTAAAAAAAAGGCATATGCTGTAAAGACAAAGGAATATTCCAATCACAACTAATCCAAAACTGAAAGTTTGTATCCGTAGTGCTAGCACCGTCAGATAATCTTGCCATATTTTCTAATAAGTAGTTGAACACCATTTATCATTCCAGAAATTAATAAAAGTACCTGTACCAACAATTCAAGAAGTATAATCAAGTATAGTAGAATAAAACTGTTTAATTCCAGGCCAAAAAAATGAGGATCTATAAACCGTTCTAAACTCGTATTTTGATTTAAGAACCTTGACTTTCAGGAGAAAAGACCAAGGCATGTTTCTATAAGCAAATTTCTAAGCAAGCTTAAGAAGATACACATTATTATCATGATGAAGGTTAATAATCTTCAAACCTCCATTGAGAACAAATCGTAGCCCAATTAACGGTAGTTATGCCTTTTTTTTTTTCAGAATATCACCGGTCCAAATAAAATTTCGACATCACTGCTCATCTTGCTTAAGAAGTGAAACATGACATTTATACATATTAAATCTATAAGCTAGAAATCCAGTAATCACTGTATTGACCAACTAAAATCGACCCATCAGGATAAGAGATTTACCTTTCCAAGATGTTAGCTTCATTTTGACTTTATCAGTTAAAGGTTGAAGAAATCGACACTTTGGAGCACCAATAAAGATAGGCACTCCTAAATAAGTGAAAGGCAAACAACAATGACTACAAGAAAGAATACGTTGAATTTTTGTGACAAATCTTGCAGAATTATCCATGGTGAAAAAACTACACTTAGAATTATTAACATATTGACCCGAAAAATCACCATATGTTTTAAGGAAAATACTCAAATTTCTAAAAGACTTATTATCCACCCTACAGAAAACAAATATGTCATTAGCATATAAAATATGAGAGGGAGTGAGATAACCTTACGGAATAACCATATGTAGAATATTCTTATCATTCACAAGCTTAGTGATATCTCTACTAAGAACTTCCTCTACAAAACAGAAGAGTAAAGGAGACAAAGGATCACCTTGTCTAACACTTCTACTACAAGGAAAAAACCACCAAACTGCCATTTAGTATGATAGAAAGCATAGCTGAACGGAGAATTGTACTAATCCAACCGACAAACGAAGGGTGAAAACCAAAGCGTGTCAAAACTAATAATAAAAACTTCCAATTCAGAGTGTCAAAGGATTTATGAATATCTACTTTGTAAGCCACATTACCTCCTCTAACTTTTTTAGAAAGCATGTTAATAACTTCAGAAGCAATACCAATACAATCGTGAATTTGTCTACCCTGCACAAACCCATATTGATTAAGAGAAATGATTCTAGCAGGCACAAGTGCAAGTCTATCTGTCAGTATCTTGGAAATATTCTAGCAACAACAATTTTCCTGTAATCTTTAATGGATTCAGCACCCTAAATCTTTGGAATAAGAGATACCACATTACTGTTCATTTTAGGGAAAACCCAGGTTGTTTTAAAAAACTGTTGAACAAAATTGCAAACATCTGTTCCAATAATTTCCCAGCAAGAATGATAGAAAACACCACCAAAACCATTAGGACCATTAGCACTATTACCATTAAGATTAAAAACAACATTCTTGATTTCCAAAAAATCAGGACATTTAACCAACATCATATTCTCCTAAGAGGAAACTAACTCAGTAATATACGTACCAATAAAATATTCCATATTACTTGTATCCTGAATATTAGAAATAGAATCAGCATAAAGATTTTTATAAAAGTCCAAAATAAGATCATCAATGAGTTTAAGATCCTCAATAACCTCATTATAAATTCATAGACGATGAATCCGACTAGAGTTATTTGTCCTCTTGACCATAATATGGAAAAAAAGTATTTCGATCCCCATCTTAAAACCATAGCGTCTTAGCCCTTTCTTTCCAAAACAAATATTAACATTGAAGAGCATGATCAAGCTCCTCCTTAGCTATCCTTTCTTGACAGAGAAGCCCATCAATATCAAACAAACTAGCAGACACTAAGTTTTAATGAATACCAAGGAGGAGACCCTGCTTAAGAAGAAATGCATTGTGAACATTACCAATAGAATTTTTATTCTAGTCTCGGAGCTCAATTTTCAACATTTTTAACTTATGTTGCAAAATAAATATAGGGCAACCAAGAACCTTATTAACCCAAGAATCATGAATAAGCTTCATACATGAAGTGTCCTGATGCCACATAGAGAAGAAACGAAAATTGATAACCTTTCTTAAATAATTACTAACAAGACTAGCAAGAATAGGGGAATGGTCAGAACAAATTTTAACAAGAACTTGAGAAGTACAAGAATCCCATTCTTTCATACACACTCCATTACATAATGCCCTATCCAGTCTTCTATGAATTCTATGCAACACTCTCCTTTCATTACACCAAGTATAACAAGGTCCAGTAAAAGGCATACAAGAAAGATCATTAGTATTAATCCAATTAAGTAATTCATTGTTAGAATTGTAGGCCTTAAATAAGAGGGGGTGGGTGAATTGTTTATGCAAGATTTTCGAAAACTTTGAAGGTTTAATGAAAATCACAAGCAGAATCAAAGATACGGAACAAGATCAGCCAAAATCAAATATGTTTTTAACTTGATTCCAAAAAATCAATTGGTTGATTCTTCAATTCAACTAATTGTTTTTATCAGTAGTATATAAAAATCAGATTTAAATAGATCTAAAAAAAAATTAGACATACAAATATATTGAATTAAAATTTATTTCATTTTAAATTATTTATTTTTATGAAAATTATTTAGATAAGATCATTTTAATTTTCTAGTTTAAATAAAATACTTCAATTGCTATTAGATATATAAAAAAAACTTAAACATTAAACAATTATTCATAATTTAAAATACCAATATTAATTATTGTTTTAGTCAATCTTGGTTAATGATATTTTTTTTAATGTTTATTAAGAATTTTTCAACTGGTAAAACTTCTTTTTATTGATGGTGTGTGACATTGTTTTCAATTGCTATTGATTACAATAATTTAGGTTATCATTATTTGAGATCATTTTTACACATTGTTGGCTGTAGCATTACTTTATTTTTTTTATCAATATCGACCGAAAAAATCTCTCATTTGACATTGCTCAAAAGTAATTGTAGCAAATGTTGGTAGAATATTTTCCCAATCAATATCATAGAAAAATCCTAATAAATTCATGACAAAGAATAACATTGGTATCGCTTAAAAAAAATAAGTATTGCACACATTGATAAAAAATAATCACAGTTGGTGTCAATAGAAAAAATCTAGTATACCTTTGCAAAATTATACCTATTTGGTATGTGGTTTTGTATGTTTTAAGAACAATATTTGTATCAAATGTGTATCTAGATAATCACAAATTATAAGATAATCAGAGTTTTGCACGTTATAATAGTAAGGGAAAGGCTCAAATATATATGGGAGAAGTAGCTATGAAAGACATTTCGAAAATATAAATAGGTACAAGCTAGAAGTTTTGGGATGGTTGGTGATACACACTTAAATATATTAGCTTTTAAGTAATTTTATGTACAATTAAGTAATGTTATGTGTTTATTTTCTTAGGAATACTTTAAATACTTTTTGTTTTAATCAGTAAAAAATAAAATAAAATTAAGAGGGACACTTTAAGTGTCTCGCAACCATTTACAATAAACAACAATCACATGAAGATCAAGACATTCAAGACAATAAAATCAATCAAAGAACTCAAATTAGTTTGCCATAATTACTGCAGAATTATGCAGAAAAAAGTGCTTAATATAAGAAAAATCCAATTTATTTATGCAAATATTTTGTAGGTAACAGTCAAAATCCGTAGGTAATAATTTACCTACGGATTTTGTTCCATAGGTAATATGGGCGTAAGTAAGTTACCTACAGACAATATGTCCGTAAGTAACAAAAACCGTAGTTATCCACCAACTTCATTCCGTAAGTAATACCCATCAACTCCATTCCGTAGGTAATGTGTCCACAGGTAATTCAATATACCTTATTTTAAAAATTTTATTATTATTTGAATTTATTTTGTTATTTTCAATTAATATTTACAAATATTATTTTATGCCAATTTTTATAATTATTATTGACAATTATTATATATGTAACGACAATTATAATTAAAGTTAGAACTAAACTACAATTGGTGGGACTCAAAGCCAAGTCCCTTGAAAAATATCCAAAGAAACTTTAATCATTAAATATTATTAATTATTAAATATTATTAGTATTATTAAATATTTTTAGT
>Ga0123342_1010058_pt1 | contig 10989 bp, 5 predicted proteins | sample Turbeawhitnodule_FD_89960 | JGI IMG/M metagenome (GOLD analysis project Ga0123342, IMG submission 89960) | Root nodule microbial communities of legume samples collected from Mexico - Turtle bean Mexico white nodule | ecosystem: Host-associated > Plants > Roots > Nodule | place: Mexico: Nepantla... | reverse complement strand
TCTTAGTCTATGTGACTTAGATCATCAGTGAAGCTCGGAGATCTCTATTACCACATAGGCATCAATACTTAATACACATCAAACATCAGTCCATACATTATCCCAAATGTATGAATTCAATTCCATACCATTCCATCATACAATATCATTCAAAAAGTTATCCACAATATTCAAAGTTTATTTGACATAAAAAAATAACACTTTAATACTAAATCATCAAAACCCAATATTTCCACAAATTTAAATAATATATAAACAAACAACTCAATATAACTAAACACACAACATCCCTGCAAGAGAAATTCAATATTGGGACCACGTCCCTTCCACATTCAGATCTTCTATCCTAGGGTGCTATTAAAAATTGAATTTAGCTTCCCTTACCTCAATTGTTTGCTTTCCAAGCAACTTTTAGAATTTTATTTCTTATAGTCTGGATAAGCTTCAAGATTTACGGGCCTAATGCAAGTTATCCAAACATAACAAAAATTCAGTATAGAGTAGAATAAGTTGAGAGGATTAAACTTCTCAACTGACTCCACCAATATTGATAACTAAATTATAAGGAAAAACAAAGAACAAAGGATATTTAGAGTAAAAATGAACTTACTCTGTTTAAAAATCTGATCGGGTAGAAATGTTCCTTAACTCACCAGCTACAACGTGGTCCGATCAAATTCTAAAATAGATGAAGATTGAGAGAGAAAATTAGGAGAGATGGAGAAAAGAGAATATGGAGAGAGAGAGAAAAAGGAAAAAAAAAGAAGGAAAGGTAGTGTTGGGGGTTCGTGGCTCTGCTTCTTATCTTTTTACGTTGTTACAACAGATCGAATAATGCATTAGCTAAGAACTTAACAATATTTTTATAGTGCTTCAAGATTTTATGCATCATCAAAATTTTTGACTGTGAGAAATAAAATATAATATCTTTTTTACAACTATCACTATCATAAAATTATTAAATACAAAGTAGTTTTAAAATAAAAAATATTTGATTAAGTTAAATATTATTTTCAAAAATTAAAAAATTATTGATATCTAAAATAGTTTTTATAATTAATAAATAATTTTTAAATTAGTATCTAATTAGTTATTAAAAGATTTTAACTATTAATTATTTAGATTCTAAAATTGGTAAATAAAATCTAGTAGCTAATTAGATATCAATTTAAATTTTTTTATTAATAATGAAAATTAATTTAAATATCAATAATTTTTTTGTATTTAAAATAATATTTAATTTAATCAATATAACAACTAAATATTTTTTATTTTTAAAATTAATTTTTATTTAATAATTTTTTATAGGTATGTTTTCAATCCGTGATTTATTCATATGAAATAAATATAAAATATTTGATCTATTATTAATTACATTTTACACTAACTTGTTATTTTGACGAGATAAAACAACCTATCACCCTTCTGTAATGTAACTATCCTACACCAGAAAATTTACTTGCAGAAAACAACTTTTGAAGCAAACAATGAATTATCTTAGTTTACCTTTTGATTTTTTAATGTGCTTCTAGACAACAACTTTAAACATGAACAATTTTGTTGTTCGATACAATCTAATATAAAAATGTATATTTTCAGTTTATTTTTTTTTTCATTTAAATTTCTAATGAAAGAAAGGATTCCCAGTGTGAAGAACCCTAGCTAGTGACATAATCAGCATTGCAACCAGAAATATCAAGTTTAATGATAAAGTTAATGTAGTAACTTTTTTGCATCATAGGTCACAAAGATTATGGGAATATATATATCATAATGTTGACCCTTATGACCTACACTAAGACTACCAAACAATTTGGTACTATATTTTATGAGCCTAGGAGGCAGACATTAATGATGATTTGGACCAAGAAAATGTAAAGAATAATGATTCCAATGAATAATAACTCAAGGTGTGTATGTATATATGTGTCCCCATGAATAAAATAAAATTAACACCTACAGTTATTATTTCATAGTAGAACTTAATATTTTAAAGGAACTTGCATTGGTATTGGTGCCTTAGAATTTGTTTAAGTGTTAATCAATTTGATTGAATTGAGGAAGTTGGTTGGAATAAAATAAAATTGAAATGCTCGATGCATTAAACAGTTTAAATTCTAGTTGGCTATTTGCTTGTTGGTGATGTTATATCAAAACCATGGTGCACTGAGGAGGAAGAAGCATATTTATTCAAGAACCAAATATTCATTCTTCTTAAAAACACTATTATTTTTTGAGTCCACTACATTTATATTAAGAATTCTATCTTTTTCTTAATCTACTAAGTTGGAATTCATAGATTGATATAAATACAAAAGAAAAATAATATATTAGAAGAAAAAATATATAGTATTAAAAAGTGTACTTTAAACTTAAATCAATTTAATAAAATCAACTTACAAAATCAGCTCATAAGGTGAAGTTTACACCCACTTAGATATTATAAAATATTTTTAACTCGTGTGTAAGATTATATAATGAGTGGTGTGATATAAGTCTACAGGTGGTCTAATCAGTTCAACAAACTCTCACTATAATAAATTATATATGACTAGATTATATATGGTTTTGATACCATATCAAGAAATAAATTTTAAATTTAACTCAACATTATAAAATCTAAAATGAGGTTTATACTCAATTATATATTATATAATATTTTTATCTTTAATTGATGTAAGATCTCAAATAAATATGTATATTATTTTAAAATTTTGTATTAAAAATGATGTATTAAATATAATATGAGTTTGCTTGGTCTTGAACTTTAAGTGTCTTTTATCAAAAGGAAAAAAAACTCAATAAATGGTGTCATAACTATTCATTCATCTTTAATCACTTCTGACTTTTTTTTAGTAGTTCTTATTTGTGTATTTTTATTTTATACTCAATCAAAGTATGGAAATGGTTGATGAACCCTATGCTTGTTTTGAAGCAAAGATGATGTTGAAATGAATCGAAGTCCTAGTAGTATACAAAGAGTAATTAAGGGCATTTTCTTAAAAATGAATGGAATTATTATTGGAGGTAGGAAGGCACTAGTTGTGGATATGGTGGTGATAGGGGGAGTAACAACTTGTCCTTGCCATTTGCCTTGTTGAGTTCAATCTTCCATTTGACCCTACTTTCATCTCATTTGTTGTTTGGTAGCATAATCATTGGTGCACTTAAGTGTAGTGTTGTGTTCTTTGTGCATTGATTATTGTCCTTGTCATTTTGAAGATCTTAGGAGAAAGAAGAGTATGTGGTAGGACATGCTCATCGGTTGTTGGTCGCGTGTTAAGTTATGATGTTGCCTTTCGGGAATATCTACCCCACACCCTTCACTTATGTCTTCTCAATGTGTTACTTTTTTTTATTATATATACAAAAGTTCTATGTCAAGAGAACTAAAACCATATATTTTTACTATTAATATATAAACAATATAATTAGAAAGACTAAGTAAACCATTTTTATACTTTTTAATACTATTTTTCGATTACAACTTATCACTCCATATTAAATATAATTTTTTTTAATAAAACTATGTTGTTTAGTTTAATTTTTTATTTTGATATTTTAGTGATGGAAGGTATTATTATTATTGATGTAATATATTTTTTACATGTAATTATTTAAAAAAAATATATAATTATACTTTTGTAATCAATTAAGTCTCACAATCATTTTTATTTAACACAAAAACTATACCATACAACATAAAATATATATATATAAATTACTGCAAAATAATTAACTTATAATTAAGATAAATAATACTAAAACACTTCATATATTCCGCCTTTCAAAACTCTTGTCCATTGAAAAGTTTTTCATTGGCAGCTTCCTACATATCAACATATTCAAAATAAAGGTCTACATATTTGTTCTATGTCTACGCTTTGTGAAAAACACAAGGAATCTATTCAACATTTATTTTTTGAATGTGCTAATGCTTTGCATATTTGGAGTTGAGTTGGACACATTTTTCCTAGTTATGATTTCTCTAATAAGGATGATTTTCTTTCTTTTATTAATAGTGATGGTAGTTTGTTGGTTAAATTGGTTAAGCTAGCTGTGATAACTTTTTCTATTTGGATGATATGGTGTATGAGGAATTATGCTCGTTTTCAGGATAAGATTGAAGTTTCTAGGACTATTTTGGTTATTAAAGATTTAACTTATCTAGTGGGTAATTCGTTTAAAGCTTCAATGAAGAATGATATGTTTGATTTCAATGTGCTCAAGTTTTTTGATATTAACACTCGTACTGGTAAAGTTCTACGTCCTCTTCTTGTCAGATGGGAGTTTCCTTCACCAGGCTGGGTTAAAATTAACACTGATGGGGCTGCTAGGGGTTATCCAGGTCTTGCCGCTTGTGGAAGTATTTTTCGTGGGAGTATGGGGGAGTTTATTGAAGCTTTCTCTGCGTTTCTTGACGTTCATATTGTTTTTGTTGCTGAATTTTATGGAGTTATATATGTTTTGGAGGAAGCTCAAAAGTTTGGTCTTACTAATGTCTGACTGGAATGTGAGTCTGCCTTGGTTTGTGTTGCATTTACTGCTAGGACAAATGTTCCTTGGATGCTTCGTAATAGGCTTCCATCTAGTCTGTTATTAGAATTCTTTATTAATAGGTATAGTCTACCTATGTATCGTTTTTGTTAACATATGGCTTTTGGTATAGTCCCCCATATTTTTGTATTTTCTTTTTTTTCTTCCTTTTTTTAATAATACTTTTTTTATGTGATGACAAATAATTGTTGTTACTTGAGGTGTCAGTCTAGCTGAGATGTCAAGTAGCATAGTGATGCCTAACATGAAAGCTTTTTATAAAAAAAAATAATACTAAAGTATAATTTATTGTTTATTTATATTATTAATTACTAATAAATTTGTACATATGTATGTTTAATGTTATATTCATATTTGTTATTTTTTTTTAAATTTGGGTAGTGGATTTCAATTCCACATTGAAATAATTTTTATTGTAAAATAGTGTAAATGTTTAAATTGGTCCTCTGAATTGTGTGGTATTGTATTTTTAATTTTTGAAAATAGCATTATTATGAAAAAAGTTATTGAATGTGAAAAAGTTACTCAATTTTTCCTAACATTAAAAATTATGGGTTAAAGTTAACATCTATACCGAGGTGAGATCGATATTATCTGTGTACAAGAGTTGAAGTTGTACACATACATGGTAAGCAAAATAGAAAATTGTTTTTTTTACCTTTTCAAAAGTTATGACTTCATAATATGTCATTTTCAATTTAGTTCTTCAACTTAACCTCATTTTGATTCCTAAAATTAATTTTGAATCTTTAATTAAGTTATATATATATATATATATATATATATATAAAATATCAGTAAATACAACTTTATAGTTTATCTTGACCTTTGCATTATCTATCTTTATATCGTGTTCATCATTTAAAATTTAAATATTCACAAGATTAAATGTAATGTTAAAAATATACTTTTAAACATTACAAGAGATTAAAAATAAGTTTTAAAAATATTATACGCATTAATAGTATATAAGTTAATAAGTTGATTTAAATAAAAGATTTTATTTGAAATCTTACAGAATTTTATTAGTGATGTCTTGGATTTAGTTAATAACTGTTGCTATATTTAATTATTCATCAATTAGTTTAATGATTATATAAATAAATAGATATCATGCAATATACTATAACAATGAAAAGAGTATATGCGCAATATATAACTTTAAAATATACTATAACATTTTTTTAATTTAAACTTTAGTTGAATAAAAGATAATCATTCTATAAGCACAACAAACAAATATCATATATTAACTTTCATATATTTATTTAGTCCAAGGAGTCAGAACAATTATAGTGAAAAAAATAACTCCAAATCAACATTAAATTTTGAGGTTAGAGGTAAAGATTTAGAAAATAGCTTTAGAGTAAAAATATATATTTTAAATAACACTTAAATATTTTATTATTAAAATAAAAAGAGTATATAAATAAAAAAAATAGAGTTTTTATTTCAAAAGAACATCCATCTCTCTAAAAGTTACATATTTCCTTCCTGTGTCTTCTATCTAAATTTTTGAGCATCTCTGTCATCAAAATGACGATTAGAGTTTGTCATTGAATTTTTGACAGTGAATATTTCAAGATTGTATGTTTAGAGTTTTAGACAAAGTAAGTTCATTTTTGCTCATTTTTCTTTTGAGTCGGTTTTGATTTGGTTAGGTTTACTTTTAATATAGGTCTTTGCATGTGACGTTTTTTGCTTTAAGATCAGTCTCTGTTAGCTCAGAGTCTTATAGTGATATAGCTAGATTTTGCTTTATCAAGACTTTGGGATGCAAGTTTAGTTGTCATTGGGCCCTGTAGGTGTTGAAGCTCTTAGTGAGCACCTACTCAAACTCAGGTAAGGGGAGCTAATTTTATTTTAAATAGAACCCTAGGTTAGAAGATTTGGATGTGGGGGGTGACGTAGTCACCAATCTGAATTTTTTTTGCATGATTACTTAGTTTTTAGTAGACACACACATATTGGTTTCTAAATTAGTTTCTATTATTGTTAAATAGTTTCTAAATTGGTATCTAATTAGCAACCAAGGATATTGCTACCAATTTTTTTTTAGTTTCTAAAATGGTCTCTAATTTAGTTACTATTGCAATTAATTATTTCGGTATCTAAAAATTGGTTTTTATTTCATGATTTTCTTGTAGTGTTTATAGATAGATGATGATTCTTTTAAAATAAAACCCGGATAACTAAATTTCTATTTATATAATTTTTTTATTTTAATAATAAAATATTCATGTGTCATTTTAATTGTACCACTTTTATTCTAAGACTAATTTTTTCGATTCTTACAAAATATATATATATATATATATAATTTAATATTTAATACTGGTGCAATATTTATTTAAATAATTAAATACAATATTTTTTTGTATAATTTATTTTATTATTCCATTTATAGAAACTGGGTATGAAATAATCGAATATATAAATGTATGAGATGCTGCCACATGTAAGAAAGTTTATAATCTCGTGTTTTGTATAATAAAACTTTGGAACGTCAATGAAATAAATAATAAATATTTTGTAGCATATCATATTTATATTTTAAGAAAATCATTAAACAAAAATTAAATTTAGAAATAAAAAATAATTAATTACTATATTTATTAAATTAGTTTCTATTAGTTATAATATAGACTGAATTAAATTAGGTCAAACGGATTTATCTTTAACTTATTAAGTTCACTCTCTTGATTGAGTTATTTAATCAGACTAAGTTTTACAACATTAAATAATAGTTATGATGATAATAATAATAATGACTAGATAAGATGGTGAAGAGGATGAAAATCTTATCATAAAATAATAATGATGATAGTATTAATAAAATAATAATAACAATGATAATATTAATTAGAATATCACCAATAATAACAATAAAAATTATGTAAGGTTAAATTAAAATTAAAATTGAAGGTAAAAATAATGAAAGAGAAGAATGAAGGATACGTAGTTTCTATCCAATTCATTTTTAAGATAAAAGTTACAATAAAATAACTATTTTATCATAGCATATCTAACATTTAAGTCGTAACCAATTAATGGATTAATTTGAAGATAGTTTGTTTATAAAATAAATTGAGTTTTTAAAATACTTTAAAGTAAGAAACTTCCGTGTGTTTTTCTCTTTTAAACATTTAATTATTTCATCTGACAATTATTTTAATTTTTGTGCATGTACGTAGTTCAAAATTTTCACCAAAGTTATCACCATAGTATATTTATTACCTATTATAATACATAAACGTTAAAGTATATGGGATACAGTCGGATCGCCTTGCAGGTACACATACCTAACCATGAGGAAAAGTCGAGAGGTCTAATTGATGAAGCTCATCCTAATAAACTTATCAGTCATAAATCCAACTTGAAATAAGAGTGAATCGAGAATCCAATACAAGAAATTCAAAAGAAGTCAACACATTCTGCTTAAAGAAGATTAGGTTCTATACCCTTTGTAAGAATAGGTATATTATTGACATTTTACTCATGCTGACAACTTATTTTAAACCTTTTATTTAGTTTTTTTTTTATATCAATCTTAATTTTATCAATTCATGAATATGAATATATGAACTAATAGTTACAAACTTTATATTTTTTTTTTCTTTTTTACCATCAACCCATGCAACATAACTGTTTGACCAAATCATACTTCTCACTGCACACTGTCAATGCAGAGAAACCTGGCAGGATCATTGAATCTTACTATAGGAAGCTGTTGTATTCCACTACAAACTTTATATTTCACTCAACACTAATTTAGATTCGAAATTTAAATGATACTTCATATTATTTCATTAAAGTATTTGCATAATTTAATAAGTCTTGGTCTAATATATCTAAGTAACCGAGTACTGATATATATATATATATATATATATATATATATATATATATATATATAAATGAAGATAATGGTAAAAGATAAAAGGAATATAGTTATGAAGGTCTAGCTGAATTAGCTGAGCAGGGTAAGTAAATTACTGTAAATTCCCTTATATGTGTTTCATATTCCTATAGGTAAAAAAATTAAATAGATGTAGTTCTTTTGGTTAAAAAAACACATTTTAATAGTTATGTTCTGATTAATTGTGAGAGAAATACGTGAATTATATGTTGAAACATTAAAAATACATAATTAAAAAAGTGAAAATAATGAATTCTAGTTTACAACAGGAATTTATTGAATCTCCTATTTATAAAAAAAAATACAATTCCTTTAAACTTCTTTTTATAATGAAATACACCATCTTAAAGGTTAATAACTTTTTTTATTAATAATAAATAAATTAAATAAATGGTTCATTTCAAAGATATTCCAAACTTTAAATAAAAATAACCAAAATATCAAAATTCATCTGAATTACAAACATATCATAATACAAACCTATAAAGATCTAAGATGCCATAAGAAATGTAAAAGTTAATAACTAATCTAAATTATTCTTATTTATTTGCATAAGAGTAAAGGAAAATCAAGGAGAAAGTTCGACTATTATAAATTAAATCTTCATGCCATGTTAGGTTATGAGAAACCTCAAATTATTTGTGCCTTTGCCATTTGAAAAGTTCATTGATTTATATTCCTCTTGGTGTGGCATGGTTATGGTGAGATTCATTTTGTGATCCAACAACCTTTAAATTAGGGTGTAAAGTCAAGCTTCATAATAATTCAAAGAGGCTTTTTCAATTGATGATGAATCATCCTCATCATCATGCTCCTCTTCCTCCTTTGACCCCACCAATGCATCCCCTTTGGTATATCAAATGAAGAAGTGTAACCAAATGACCCCAAATTAAAGCATATGGAGAAAGTCAATGAGCCCACTTCACACCCTCCTTCAAACTCTCCTTTTTCTCCCCATCATTTGGTCATTGCTATCACCAAACATTGCTACCACACTCATGCTTCAATCACAAATCCTCTTTAACACCCTTTTGGCCAAATTCATTTCATTAGTTAATTCAATTACTATAACACAAGTATTTAAGGTGGGGTGGAATAAATCTCATCTTAAGATAATATTAAACAATACAAAACTAATTAGTGTTATTAACACATGCAATCACTTACTTTAAAGTACATTGGTGAATTATTCTAATAGGTTAGGCTAATAAGATTGTTTAGCTTCATTTTTTATTTAGGATAAGTTAGACAACTCCATTTGAGATACTATAGTCCTAACTAACCCCCTTCATACCATTTTGTAACTACCATCTTTATAATATCTTCAATGTGAAGTTCTTCTATTTATTGAAATAAATTGGAATCATTTTTTTTTTGAAGTCCAAAATACTCATGGTCAAGCACATCAAGATATGGAAATCTATTTGAAAGAGTGACTTTCAACAATTATTTTTTTGGCACATACCCCACACTTAAAAACATAGTTATTTCTCAATTACAATCCATCATCTTGACATAAATTGGGTGGGTTCTTAACCTAATTTGTATGTTTTGCTCACACTTGTTGGTATGAAAATGTGTAAAGTTAATAACATAAGCATGAGGTATGTTTGTAGTTTTGAGCATTAGACTTTAATGTGAATAGTGACAGTGTTAGAAATTTGTCCAGGTGTCAGCAGCTTCATCTTCACTTGGCTAGTCCCATTAATTCAATGTTCCCCTCACTGTTCTTTTCCACTTCTTCACTTTATCTTCCTTTTTCTTTCTTTGACCATTCCCTCATTCAAAAGGCTTAGTTTTCTTGCTTTAAGGTGTTCGAGAGCATGTGAAATTGATAGAATGGGTTGAAGCATTGCAGTTGAGATTGTGATCTTTTTAAGGGCCCTTCAAATTTGGTTCATCTACCTTTCTGTTGTTTGTCTAATTCAACTTTCTTTCTTGCTTCAACAATTTTCCTTTTCATTCTATGCAAGGCTTCAACATCACTCTGATGCTGCCAAACTTTCTTATGCAATGATTCATAGAGGAAAACAATTGTATATTTAGTCTCTAAATCAGATTCAACTTCATTTTAACTTTTGTACTTCAGATTGACTTTTTTTAACTTTCAAAATGTTTTTTTTCCGAACTATCTATGGTTTTGTCAATAACAAAATTGATGGAGAGTGACACATTTTTTTAAAAACTAAAACTAAGTTTTAAAAAATACAATAACAAAAACACATTTTTTTTTCTATTTAGGAAATAACTAAATAATCCTTAAAACTATTTTACATGCATAGCTCAAAATTAACATTAAATAAAAATGAACTTTTAAAATAATAATTAATTAATGTATTAATTAAATTAACTATTATTTTAAAAATAAAAAAAAATATTATTAGTATCTCACTCTTCTCTAGAGAAGTGATAAGTCTCCATGGTTTATCTTCAAGCATAGTGTTGGATAGAGCTCCAAAAATTGAAAACCATCATTCGAGGATACTTTTAGAAAAACTTGAAATTAAGTTGTA
>Ga0123342_1010057_pt1 | contig 10991 bp, 7 predicted proteins | sample Turbeawhitnodule_FD_89960 | JGI IMG/M metagenome (GOLD analysis project Ga0123342, IMG submission 89960) | Root nodule microbial communities of legume samples collected from Mexico - Turtle bean Mexico white nodule | ecosystem: Host-associated > Plants > Roots > Nodule | place: Mexico: Nepantla... | reverse complement strand
TGAGTTCTTGAAACATAGAACATTGATCCAATTCTATTAAAAGTGCCTATTCTTTCTCCAACTCAAGTTGATTCCATAAAATGTCAAAGAATCATCTCTACTTTGCTAGTGGAATCATATCAAATAGGCTGAGGGTGATCTTTCCAGACCCCATATAGCCATGAAGTTCCCATCGGCGTAAGGAGACATTCTAACGACGCACGTAGATTAAAATGTAGCACGAGAATGTTATGTAGAAAGCCTAAGGGTAGAGCCTACACGAGTGGACACCTATTGTGACCGATTCCATAGGCGGAAATCCTCTCGGGAACAGAAGTCCCCTATGAGAGAAGCTCAGTCGGTATGCAGAGAGTACACAAACGCTTTAGTCGACCTGGATCCTCGAACGGCAAGGCCAAGGCTCGAAGCAAAAGAAGAGTTGTGTCAAGTCCTTCTCGTCGATGAGGAACACAACACCTGCATAGGCACGACCATAGCGACAGCCAAGGTCGAGCTTGTGCACCAGGCGTTGAAGAAGAACATCAATCTCTTTGCCTGGACAACAATCGATATGTCGGGGTTGAGGCCAAATATCATTACCCACAAGCTCTCAATCTACAAGGAAGCGCGTCCCGTAGCCCAGAAGAAGCGCAAACTTGGCGAGGAGAAGAGGTTGGCAGCGAAGGAAGAGGCCGAGAAGCTCCTATCAACTAGGTTTATACGCGAAGCCCAATACACCACTTGATTTGCCAACATAGTCATGGTCACCAAGGCTAATGGAAAATGGAGGATGTGTGTAGACTACACAAACTTCAACAAGGCATGCCCAAAGGATTTGTATCCACTTCCTAGCATCGACCAACTGTAGATGGCGTAGCTGACCACAAAATTCTAAGTTTCTTGGACGCATGTTCTAGCTATAACCAGATAAACATGCACCCGAGGGAAAAGGAGAAAATCGCATTCATAACGCATGATGGACGACGTGAACTATTACTATGAAGTAATGCCATTCGGACAGAAGAACGCTAGAGCGATCTATCAAAGGCTCATGGATAAGGTCTTTAAGGGGATGATCGACCGAAATGTGGAGTTGTACGTGAGTGACATAGTCGTAAAGTCGGACTCGTGTGACAACCACATCAAAGACTTGGACGAATTCTTTGAAGCTCCAAGAAGGACGAACATGAGGCTCAACCCCGAGAAGTGTGCATTTGGTGTTGAGGGCGACAAGTTTTTGGGTTTTATGTTAACCCACCGAGGAATTGGCGAATCCTGACAAATGTCAGATGATAACCGAGATGAGAAGCCCTCAGAACGTGAAGTTGGTGCAACAACTCATCGGGCGTCTTATCGTCCTCTTGAGGTTTGTCCCTCGCTTGGCCGACCACACACGACCAATGGTGCAATTGCTTCGTAAAGCGGCGAAGTTTAGCTGGGATGAGAAATGCAAAAAAATCTTCCAGTAGTTGAAGACATCCTTGTCCTCACCAGCGATCATCCAGAAGCCGAGACCTGACTAATCAATAATAATTTATCTATCGATCTCGGAGGAGGCGGTCAACGCATTTATGATACAAGAGGTTGAGAAGGAGGATCGTTCAGTTTACTTCGTCAGCCAAACGCTCCACGCGACCGAGAAGAGGTACCAAATGATATAGAAGGTTGTGTTCGCCATGTCCTAATAGCAGACGGACGAGACCATACTTCCAAAACCATACCATCACGGTAAGAACCGACTACCCAATATTTAAAATTTTATCTAAACCAGACCTTGCAAGGCGCATGATAGGGTGGTCGGTGGAGTTTTCAGAATTTGACATCCACTATGAGCCAATGGGCGCAATCAAATCCCATTGCTTAGTTTATTTATCGGTCGAGCTAACTCCCCAACATGACCTCTCGACCAGATGAACGATATATGTCGATGGGTCGTCCAACAAGATGACATGCGGAGCTGGGGTCGTCTTCGAAGGACCAAAGTGACCTCCTTTTACAACAGACACTCAAATTCGGGTTCAAGGCCACCAACAACCAAGCCAAGTATGAAACCATCCGGGCCGGTTTAAACTTGGCATATGAAGTGGGAGTTCATGAAGTAAAATATTAAAGCGACTCCTAGTTGGTGGTCGGTCAAATAAAGGGAGAGTTTGAGGTGAATGAGCCTTTGCTGCAGAGGTACTACCACATGGTCTCCAACCTCATCGCCCGGTTCAAGAAAGTGACGGTGGAACACATCCACCGAGAGGACAACACGAGGGCTGACGCATTGTCTCGGCTTGCTACAACTAAGAAGAAGAGCCACCACAAATTTGTGGTACAAATTCACCTGAAAAATCCTAGTGTAGGAGAGGCCGAATGCTTGGCCGTTATCGAGGTCGACACTTGGATGAATCCGATCATTCAATACCTAGAGCTCGGCACATGCAAGCCAGAGGTAGAAAAGACAATGAGACAGCAGAGTGCAAGGTACACCATGATCGGCCAGGACCTTTACAAAAGAGGATACTTCAGGCCGCTATTAAAGTGTATCATTAAGGAGCAGACAAAGTATGCCCTCCAAGAAATCCATGAAGATGCATGTGTAAACCACTCGGATGAGAGGACGATGGTCACAAAGGTCTTTAGAGTCGGTTACTATTGGCCGATCATCCATAGCGACTCTATAGACTATGTGAAGAAATGCACTAAGTGTTAAGAGTTTGGCCCCCTGTCCCATCTCAAGCTCGAAACACTCCACAGTATGGTGTCGTCATGGTTGTTCACCATCTAAGAATGAACATTATTGGTTCTTTAAGCTCGGGCAAGGGGAGAACAAAGTTTTTCTTGGTCGGAGTCGACTACTTCACCAAGTGGATTGAGGCTGAGCCCCTCGCCTCCATCTCAGAAAAATTTCGTGTGGAGAAGCATCGTTTGTCGTTTAGAGTCCCCCACACCATCATCACTGGTAATGGTCGGCAATTCATTGACCGGGGAGTCCAGTCCTTTTATGAGGATCTCGACATAAAGTGAATATCAAGCTCAGTCGAGCACCTCTAAACCAACGGACAGGTTGAAACAACAAATAAAGTTATCCTGAATGAATTGAAGAAGTTAGTCGAAGTCTCATGGGCGTACCGCTGCACGCCGCAAACATAGACACAAGATATACCTTATAGCCTGACCTACGTCACCGAGACCATGATTCTAGTCGAAGTAGGGGAGCCTTCCCTTAGAAGGCAACTCTTTGATTTGTTCATAAATCAAGAGAGTCTATCGATTGGGCTCGACCTACTTAACGAACTCCGAGACAAGAGTAAAATCCGCGAAGCCGCATGCAAGCTCTGAACGGCTAGATGGTACAACACGAAGGTCCGACCGAGAAGCTTTTAGAAGGGAGACCTCATTTGGAGGATGCGAAGTGAAGTTATGAAGACAAATGGCAAGTTCTCATCCAACTAAGAAGGCCCTTTTCGGATCCGAGATGTAGCAGCCAGAGGGCATACCACCTAGAGTGGTTATCGGGAAAATTTGTACCAAGGACATGGAATGTCATGCACCTCAAGTTCTATTATAGTTAAAAATTAATAAAATCATGCACTATTTCCTCACTCGACCGTTGTTTACTTAAGGAGGGTTTCCAGTTGGAAATGTTTTAATGAGGCATTTCTTTACAAGTTTGTGTATCTAATTTTCTTTCACAGCACAGTTGTCAAGGACAAAATCTTAACCAATATACCCTCCCGACACCTAAAGACATGGGTCGGTCAAGGATGAAACCTTAATCGGTATACCCTCCCGACACCTAAAGACACGGGTCAGTCAAGGATGAAACCTTAACCGGTATACCTTCCTTACACCTAAAGACACGGGTCGATCTAGGACGAAATCTTAATTGGTATACCCTCCCAATACCTAAATACACGGGTCGGTCAAGGATGAAACCTTAACTGGTATACCCTTTTGACACTCAAAGATTTGGTTCGACCAAAGACGATACCTTAATCAGTATTCTCTCCCGACACCCAAATACTTGGTGCAAACAACCACGTTTAACTTGATTGGATCTACCGATCGATGCTCAACAACTTAAGTAAATTTTATTTAAGGATGCTCCAACTAATTGAAAATTATACTTAATTATAACTCGTTATATTAAAGCAGGAATAAGAAGAGAATGACTGATTCATTGATTGATAAGAGAAGAAGGTGGAGGCCACACCTCGACCCCAAAGAAACAAAAAAGAGGCCACACCCCGACCCCGAGGGAAAAAACAATAGACTAAACCTAATGGTCTTCGTCTTCATCTTCATTTGCAACCCCCGAAGCTAATGCTCGAAGCTCGGCCAACTTAGAGAAGGTCACCAGCCGACCCTCATAAATGGTGCCTATCTGGGAGTGGATTGGTTGCTAGCGGCAACCGTCTCCAAGCTCCCTCTAGCCATGCCAACCGACTTATTATGAAAGGCAATGAGTATATCGACTGCTTGTGGAGCTTCTCTTGCTATGATATCTACAACAAGAAAGAAAATATTTTAGCCAACAACATATGCCAACCGAGGATTAAAGCGATAAAAAATACAAGCATGAAAATCAGTCCACCTCTGTGATCTTTCGGGTAGAAAGCTTCCTCGGGAGGCTATCAAACAAGTCATAGACCTCCCGCTCCTTGACACTAGTGACCAGACGAGGCCATTTCTTAAAGTGAATAGGGGTCTTGATCCAATCAATACAAAGGAAATTTGGATTGTTCGAGCTCGTAAAAAAGAGCTACAAACCCTCGGGCTCGATAAAAATCTTTAAAAAATTTCCCTTGAAATTTTTGTACGAGGATGTGAAGGGGGCAAATAGAATATTACCCCGTCAGCTAATAAGGGATAACCTGTAAGGAGGCCCATGTGTTGGGGTGGAGTTGCGTAGGGGCAACATTGAGTGTTCGAAGGACATCCATCGTGAAGTCATAAAAGGGAAAGGCGACATAAAGGTCCAAAAAAAGGAAAGAATAAACATAGAGAAAAGGACCATTAGAGAACGATCGATCCATACAGATGGTATCAGTCAGACGATAATAATTTATGGCCAAGATGCTATCAAAAGCATCCGAATTTAAAAAATGGTGATATCCATGAAGGATTCAATGGAAGACGAGTCCCGATAGACAGAGAAAAACTCAGTCACCTTGGGATCTACCTAGTCAAACCCGAACTATTGGATGACTCTTCGGCAGGATGTGACCGATCGAAAACACCTTCTATGTCATCAACCCTTATAAAATCTTCCCCGGGGGGCAACGTTTGAATTGCGCCGACCGACAAAGGCTTGGTCATGGAAGAGCTAGAAGAAGAGGGAGACGAAGACGAGGAGGGAGAAGAGGACGAGGAGGAAGACATGACTAACTTTTCAGAGTGTAGGGTAAACAACGCGCCAGGACGATTAAGTTTCGGATGTCAGAGCAAGTAAAGTAGTGACTCGGAACCGCAAGGGACCACTATTTATATCCTTCAAAGGGCTCGGAAGATGAAGCGTCACTCTCATCTCAATTGTTGGATCTCCCTCGATCCAACGATTCTCATCAGATGGTGCACAAAAACCTCGTCATTAATGCACGTCACAACACACGTTTGGCTCCACCAATGTCCAACCTCGGGAAGCCCAACCTTCACAACGCCTTAGACAAAGACTCTTAGGATTAAACGTCCTCGAGCCTGGGGGCAAGTGTACTGGTATGGTAAGCAACGCGCCAGGACGATTAAGTTTCGGATGTCAGAGCAAGTAAAGTAGTGACTCGGAACCGCAAGGGACCACTATTTTTAGCCTTCGAAGGGCTCGGAAGATGAAGCGTCACTCTCATCTCAATTGTTGGATCTCCCTCGATCCAACGATTCTCATCAGATGGTGCACAAAAACCTCGTCATTAATGCGCGTCACATCACACATTTGGCTCCACCAATGTCCAACCTCGGGAAGCCCAACCGTCACAACGACCTCAGACAAAGACTCTTAGGATTAAACGTCCTCGAGCCTGGGGGCAAGTGTACTGGTATGGTTTGTATGACCAAGACCATGACTCGGCACTCGGTCCAAGTCGACCGACACCACCAAAACCATTACGAAACAGGATTAATGAGGCTAATCAGTGATCAAGCACTAGGTAATGCACTCCTAAGCATGACCCAACTCCCTAAGCCGACCCAATAACAAAGGGCTCATGATAATAATATAAATAGGCACAAATTCCAAGAATCAGATACATCACTACACAGTATTAATAGCGTCAGGTGTCGAATACTGAATTCTCACTTGAACGTTAGAGTGCCTTTTGCAGGTATCATACGAGCCTGAAGATCACGAGAACGAGAGGTAGAATGACGAAAGGAGAGCAAGGAGTTAGTTTGGAGAGGGAGAAAAAAAGTGCTTACCGACCAACTGAAAAATGACTCAAATCGTTCTCTTTATTCTAACCCATTCGAAAACATATTTATTATATAATTTTTCTTAATTTTATATATTATAATACATTATAATATTTAAAACGTATTTGTAAAATATTAAAATTGTATTTCACATAATTTTTTCTTTTTAAATATTAAAATCGTATACGTACGTGGAATATGGTTTCAATTAGAAATCATATTCCATATCTACAATTTTTAATTTTTTAAAAATATCACGTGATTAGCGATTTCATCTGGTGAAAATTATATTTTTCACGATTTAAGAATAAAATTTTCTTTATCCATTATAAAATTTGTACTATCAGACAAAGAACCGCTGACTGGTGAATGGGTGTGATTATGGCTTCCCTGTGGGTGCTACTAGAGAACCCTTGGTTCAAGGTGGAAGAGAGATAAAGTTATTTGGGATTAAAATTAATGTAACTCGCAGAAAATTATTAACTCTATTTAGTCCTTTTTGTGGTTATAATATCTCCCCTAAAAGAAGTTAAAAACATGTTTTATTAGAAAAAAAACAGACGTATGCGTCACCATTACATACACATTATAGAGCTTTTCCACATGGTCCTACTTTCCAAAGTTGCCAACAAAAACCTAACAAAAGAAGAAAAGTTATCCAGAGATATTTTATCTTTTGTATTATCTTTCTATCCAAATTTCCTTCCTCAAACATGCACCACAAAAGAGTAGAGAACTCTCACAATATCCACTTCAGTTCATTGGTGCATTTTGCAGTTTTTAACTTGGAGGACTATAGCAGTGAGCATGGCTTTCTCCTTTTCTTGTGCAACCACAAAGCCATTTTTGAGGGTCCAAGGGAGAAGAAGCTTGAATTGTGAAGTTCTGAGGCCAAATGGTGTTTCTTCTTTGATAAAGTGTGCATCAAAAGAGTCTTCAGAGTTGCCAGAGAAAGGGTCCAAGTTGGAGATAGGTTCTCCCATTATTTTCATTGAAGCTCCCAAGATGATTAAGACTGCAGCTACTATGCCATGTCTCAGGGTTAATACTGGTCAAGTCAAACCTGGTGATGTTGGAAGGTATTCATTCACTTCATCATCAACATATTCAATTCTCCATACATAAAATAGGTTCATGAATCTAATAATTAATAGACTTTACTTTTCATCCAATTAGAGTTAATGTGAGATCTACTAAAAGTAGTAATTTCAAATGAACTCAAAGAACATTGGAAAGAGATTGTTTGAGAAAGTGTTGCTAGTAAAAAAAAAATTTCATAGTATCTCAAATATTAAATGTATCATTGACATGGAAAATTTTGGGGAAATTGCTTCCTACACCCAATCAATTTTAACTCTGCACGCAACGAAAATTTTAAAATCCCATTCTGCCTTTTTCACACATTTGCTTACGGATTTCAATATCCGGAAGTCATTTTTATACATTCTGGATTTCAAAATCTGGAAGGTCATTTTCATATTTTATTTAAGCTTTCGGATGGTCATATCTTGAAGTAAGTTATGAGTTTCAAATTTTCATATCCGGAATGGTGTGTTGTAAATGGTGTTGAGGATTGAGATCCGGAACTCATTTATGTTTGCTTACGAATCTTGACATCCAAAATGTTATTTATGTTGTCCAAATAAGCTTCCGGATGGTGAAATCCAAAAGTGACATATTAGTTCCAGATTTGTATATTCAGAATTTTGTAATTTCACTTACAGATATGAATATCCGGAAGGCAAAAATTTAAAATCATTAAGAACAAAATGGATATTTCACCTTTGATAACTTGGTTGATCTCACTTCCAAATAAGGAGATAATATCACCACAGCTTATATTTCTCAACAAGTTTCAGGAAATAGTGTGTTAGAAATTGAATTTTGCTTTATGTAAATCTAACCCATTGAGGTGCCAAGGTTACTTTAATGTAATATTTTTTGTTTGATGATGATATATAAATTTGGGAGCATCAAATGCTTACAGTAATAAGCAATTGGGTTGTTATTTGGTGCAGGATTGTTTCAAGAAAACCCAAAGATGTTTGGGCTGTGAGGCTCAGAATTGGAACTTATCTCATAGATGGCAAATATTTCGAGCCCTTGGATCTGGCTGAGTCAAACTGAACACTGATTGAGAAAATAGAAACTGGACACATACTTTGTATCTCTTTACTGCATTAGGTAAATTAGTTCAGTAAAATATATGAAATTAGTGTTTTTTCTCTTTAAAATAAACATAAAAAACCATTAACTCCTCGTTTTAATTATTTATATATATATATATAAATATATATATATATATATATATATATATAACTCTTCATTTTAATTAAATATATTCTCTTAAAAAAAGTATATATTTAATTCAATTTCAAAAAATTGATTTTAAAATAAGGTTTATATTTCATTTATATATTATGTTTTGATTATATTATTAATTGATTTGAAATTTCCAAAACATCTTCTATAACATGTTTTTAAATAATACAATAAATGATTACACAACATTTTCAATGAACTCTAAATAGTTTTGATACATTCTAATAAGTTGGTTTATGTCTAAACTCACACTTAAGAAGAGTTAATTTATTTGTAGGCATGTAACTTTAAAATAATTCTAATGAAATTTACAATATTTTAACTATATAACAAACTATAATTAGGGGATATTATAATTTTTTTTTGCATCATTAATATATAATGAATAATAATTAAATCTTTCAATTTTTTAAAAAAAATAAAAAATATAAATTATAAGTGGAACAAGGAGTTGACATATTAACTATTCAATAAAATAAGAAATATGTAAGACGTTAAGTTAGTCGTTTAAATAATGAAAAACTTAATTAAATTCCTGAATGTATACAAAATTTAAATTACAATTTAATAATAAAACACTATCTAATTAACTATTAAATCGGTCTTAAAAATATATTTTAATGATAAAATGTTTTTATAAATTAACAGTAGAATATAATTGGAAGATTTGTTTGCACATTCAAAAACTAAAATAATGTTTTTTTGTTTACAAATGATCAAATTATTTATTTATCCTTTAAAACTGAGTCTAAGTGTCATCTATCAATATTCATTAGAGACAAGTTCACTTTTTCTATTTATTTTCATGTGATTCGATTTTCAAAATCCTATATTTGTATTGGGTTCGATTTTCAAATCTCTTTTTAATATTTCAGAATTTGGTTCTTCTCGTGTAAATCAGAAGAAGTAGAGATTCTTAAAAGAAAAATCATATAACACCTAAGTTCTCAAAGTCATTCTTTTTCTAAATTCTTTTTCTAACTTATGTATGCAAATCTTATCTTATCAATTTATTTTTTTATGGTTGGATTAGATTTAAAATCCACTTTTTTAGATTTAAAATTCACTTTTTAAAATGATATTATAGTTATTCCAAATTTATCATAACAAAAATTTATTAAATTTATTATACCATTCATAATTATATATTTTCACGCATAAGTTGACAGATTTCGACGTGAGAGATGCTAGATAGAAATTGTACTGGACCAGAGCGTTGAGCTCAACGCTCGGTGATCGAACATTGGCGTCTATGTCAAACAGGTCAGCTCAGTCATCGGGTCAAGTTGATGGGCCACATAAGTGGGCTCCAGGTATGTGTGTATTGACTTTCATTCATATACTTAATGTAATCCTTCGCGTATAAGGCCTGGTTAGGTTATGTTTAGCACATTCAGATCTAGTACAAGTAAAACATTCTCTATAAAGCCTAAGCCCAAGAGCGCTAGGGTTTTAAGGAATAAGTTGCATGCATGGTACGTAGAGGCTTGTACGCCTACAATGGAAAGATTGGATCCCTAATGTTGGTACATGAGTTGGTACCCTGACGAACATTCTGTTAAGATTCATGCACTCCAAGGAGATAAGATTTTGTGCAGTTGCTGCGAAGATTGTGCGCATTGTAACAAACTCTCCTCTCATTAAACATGCTTTCACTCGAGATAAGGTTCTCGTGAGAGAGGGTTGTTACAAGAAGTAACCTAAAAGTAGTCTATAAAAGGGACTCAAGATCCCAGGTAAAGGTACACCGTTTCTAAGACTGAAACTACTTACTCGCTTATTGTTTTTATAAGCCTTGTACTGACTTGATCGTCAAAGTGCAATCAACATGTAGGACCCCCTCTGTTTCAACGGAGCCGCATCCAAAGGGAAGCACAGAATCCACCAGAAATAGGAGGAGCCACCGCTTGTCTTTGAAGTCAACCGACAACCAAGTCAACCAGCGAGAACATTTGGCGCCCATCGTGGGACCCGAATAAAACCAGGTCCCATCCACAGTTATGATCAAGCTATTAGGAGATATGATAATTACTCGACAAGGTCCATCTGAACAGGAAGGAGGTGACAACTTTACCTTACAACAACTCATGGAGACTGTCAACACTCTCTAGGAGATAGTGGCGGTGATGGGTTGATACCAAATGATGGGTTGTTCTTCTTGGAGATTTGAAAAGGGTGGCGAAAGCAATGGATGTGATGGATCAAGGAGGGCTCATATAGAGCTATGGGTTCCTTGTAGGTGCATGAAAGGTATGAAGAGTGATTGGTTGGGCCATATCACTTGGAGAAAGGTGGAG
>Ga0123342_1010055_pt1 | contig 10993 bp, 6 predicted proteins | sample Turbeawhitnodule_FD_89960 | JGI IMG/M metagenome (GOLD analysis project Ga0123342, IMG submission 89960) | Root nodule microbial communities of legume samples collected from Mexico - Turtle bean Mexico white nodule | ecosystem: Host-associated > Plants > Roots > Nodule | place: Mexico: Nepantla... | reverse complement strand
ATTACTAGTAATGTTATGGTTCAAAAATAAGAATCAATAAAGGTTATTGTTCACAGGATTACAGTCTACTAGAGATTGCATAAAAGCGGCAGTTGCAGGTCTGTACAATGATGGATAATTTCATATTAAAGTTGAGGTAAAGGCCAAAGAATAACCTTATATTTCTAATTCTAAAAAAAACAAGTACATGAAATGAAAATGTACATGATATCAGTAGTATTTAGCAGTCACTAAAGAGGAGAACGTACCCAAAGTTTCACGCATGCATCCATGACAACTGGGACCAGGCAGACAAAAATAGTTAATGCTGACTGATCAACTTCAAGCCCGTAGTGCTCAACAATTATCTCTAGCAAAGTTTGCCAACCAGATTCAGAATGATACCTGCAGGCATTCCATTGTCCAACAAAAGCAGTCAACAACAACATGCTTAACAACCACACCCCTTCAAGAAAAAAAAAATACAATACAACAAAACACATTTTCAAAACCCGTTCCTTCCAAAATGATGCTTATCAGTAATCACTAATTATAGACAAAGGAATGACATGCAGCCTAAGTACATCCTTTGCAAAGATTTCAACCACAGACACAATACTTACCCAGAACATAACCATTGCCATTTCTAAGCAGAGATCTATGCCTGTGACTGATTTTTTAAATGGAATTGAAGGTATTGTGGGATGAACTCGAAAATTAGGCCTATGCCTCGGTATTTTGAATGCATTGATACATGGTGCATGTAATACGATGAGCAAGTTAATAATTCTTTAAAAACCAAGTTTCACTAAATGGAAGGCAATTACGAGATGCAAAGGAAATTACCCTAAGAATATATCTGTGATCAGTATAATTAGAAAAGCCTTCCCGGTGTCTGAAATATTATTGATAATTTTATAACCTGTAAATTTTAGCAAGGCTACCTGCACAACAGGAGCAAACCAAAAATAAAATTAAAGATAATTAGTATGTATATTTTAGATTGCAACACTACAAAATATTAGTAAATATCAACAATCCAAGTTGAAAAAAAAAATATTAAAAATGCTAAAGAAGCCTTCCAGAAGATATGAGGGCTATGCCCAAACCATATGCACCAAATAGTAGCACAAATTGCATATTACTAAAATTAGGTCCAAGGAGCTATGACATACCCAAATTCACAAAAAAGACTGAATAATGTATTCCACAAAAAAACAACAGCAAAACAATGTAATACACTTAAACTAAAGACACTCATTGTAGTTATTGACACGTGTCGTTAGAGATTTCTCCTTTTTATGATTCCACCACTTGTCCCGTGCCTTGTTAGCTTTAAACTGCTTCTTATAATAGCAACAAGCTGTCAACTTTTCATTTGAAAAAACTTTTTTTCAATACCTATTGGAGCCTTTTTAACAACATTTTTATCAAAAACTTTTTTTTTTGAATTTCTAGAATCATTCTTCTATTATATGTCATTTTATATCGAAAACTCTCTTTTTGTTAGACAACATAATATCTTCCATGATGTCAAAATATAATTGAAACAATATTCTTTCAAATGGCTCCAATATGCCCCCTAAAAACGTCTTCTTGAGTCAATTGAAAGGAGGCCTTTCTAAATTTGTGAATGATATACCTCTTCACGAACAAATTGTGTCAACACTACTGATGATCAATTGACTGACATGTCCACCAAGTTTCATAGAGGCTCTCATGTTGACTACATTTGAAACATGGCTGACTCATATGACATAATCTAACTTGAGAGGAGTGTTATATAGCATCTATAACTACCAATTAGGGTTGGAGTTATGATAATTTTAGGTATTTAATTTATTCTTATGTATTTATGATTAATTCCATTGTACCTTTATATGTGATTATAAATAAGACTTTTGTGTGAACATACAAACTCACACAACATTCACATTATGACAGAAAACAAATCTAATAAAACAATTAATGCATCAAAACATTTAACGGAAAGAAAAATGATGAACTTACTTTACTCTTATTGAAGTATAAAAGAATAAATAAAGAGATCCCGTAAACTGTATCTGACCATATGTTGGCAAATGCTCTGCGATTCTCCAGTCTCCGCTCTTCCCTCAACTCTAATCTGTTGGTGCAATAAATAGAATGGCAAAAAGGAAAATGAGTATAGAACAATCAAAGGTCATCTTAAAATAATTACTATTACTAAATCTAAATATCATAACAACTAATCAACAAGTTCAGGACTACATTGATTCTCGTTTTGCTCAAAGTCTTCACCAGTTCATAAGTTCTTTATAAGCAGAATTCAGGTAAAGAATGATGCAAAGATTTTGTAAGATTAGCGCGAGACATGTTAAACAACAGGCAGTTACAGTGCAGACTCTAGCATGATTGCTTTTGTGGACTTTATTACTGAATTCAATATTCTTACAATGCTCATATTCTGAATACAGCTATAGTAATCAACAGAAGAAAAAGGAAGAGCATCATTCAAGACAATAAGGCAAAAGAAAGAGGGATTGATCTTACGCTTTATGTCTTAATTCCCACCAAACCTCCTCATCAGAAAGAGGTGGAGATTTACCAATCTCGACCTCAAGCTCAAATCGTCCCCTCTCAGTTTTTAGTTCCTCTACTATTTCAAGTTTTTGATATCTTCTTATATCAAGCATTTGTGCTGCAAGTGGTACAGTCTTCACATATCTATCGACATCAAAAGGTTGCTTGAATGGTTACATGAACATTTTTAATTCAAGAATGTAAAACTAACACACAAGTAAAGGTATGAATAATCTGAAAACCTTTTACTCAATTACAAAGAGTAAAGGTATAAATTATAGTTTTCTGTCTAAAATAAAACAAAGAGTAATTTCAAATGACACCCCTTGAGATTTTCTCGAATTACACTTACACGCCCTGTTTTTTTTCCACCTTTACACTTAAGTGTAATAGTTTTCGAACTTAAGGGGATGTATGTGAATGCAAAAGAGTTGACAATGTATCGTTTTAAAACTAAGGGAAGATATGTGTAGGAATTTAAAAAAGTTGGTACAGGGTAATTCGAACAAACCTTAAAGGGTGCCAATGTAATTTATTCTAAATCAAAACATGAGCTACATATCAAATCATCAAAACCACCAGGTAACCAATTCTGCACATTAAGTAAAAATATCATAATACTTTTTCTTATCCACTTTTATCTTAATTATTGTTAGACAACTCCTGAAATTTTTAGCAGTGAGATGAAAGCTCATTAATGATTTTATAGATCTGACATGCTCTCCATCCATACAAGCGTCATTAAGCATGAAATGTGGACAATGCATGGGCCCACTAATATCTGTCCTAAATGTTAACTATGAAGAATCAGACCTTCTACCAATTGACCAGAGACTTTGATATCATGTGAAGGACTAATAACCCTCCCAGTGTGGACCCACAAATGGTTTTGTATCTCTAAAATTGATAGCAAAGCCTCTCTGACACAGTGGTTGTGAGTTTGATCCTTGACCCTCTTCTTCATAATTAAATTAAACTTCAGCACAAGGGAAAGTGGGTTTGTGCATAGATTTCAAGCCCAAAAGACCTCTCTAGTGTGAAGGCCTAACTGGTCATGCTATAGATATAAAACCATTATTGAGCATCCACCCTATAGCTGAGGCTATTGGGAGAATTGACCTTTGACACAAATACGTTTGACTACTCGAGAACAAATAATGGTATTCCATTCAATAGCACAATGTTTAAAAAGAAGGGATTATATCCTGGCAAACCACTGTTTTCTGAAGATCTATATTCTTTGGCACCGGATTATGAGAATAGCTATATCTATTATCTTGGCCTCTTCTTTTCTCCGACTGTATTTATGGGTTCCTACTTGGTAGCTGAACCAGTGACCCATGATATTCCTTTGCACACTGAGTTTCCTCAGCATGCCCTTGGGCAACCTATTACATCGCAGATTGATCTTACCACTCCCCTACTCTGTCTCATTCTAAGCACTAAAATATTGGCCTTGCCCACTCGAATTCTATATGATGGGCAACCCATTCCTAAAACATTGCCTTGTCCTCCAAAGACGTCATACTTCTACTCATCAGCATGCATAGAGAATTACACACTCACAGGTATATCTGTTTGTGCACAAATCTAGAAGCATTTTGCAAAACAAGATAATCAGCCAACAGAAAAAATTTCATATATTCAGAAGAAAAATGAGATTTGAAGAGTGTTGATAATCAAAACATACCTGTCTAAAAATGGCATAAGAATATAGTCATGAACCAGAAAATCCATTGCCCAAGGTACAATAATCAACACTGCCAAAAATTTTGCCTGTAATAACAATTTCGGTACATGGAATTGAGTTACTGAATAGAGAATAAGTTAAGCGAGCACCACAACATCATTCACTTGGTATGACAATATTAGGATGCTGGATAATGTCTGAAAAGGAGAATTGAAAATTTGACATCAATGATTTAAATGCTTCCAAAAAGAATGAGTTGATATAAAGATCAAACACACAATGTCTAAGTTCAAATCATGTCATTCCAACTTCAGTTGCAGCTGCTGAGCTTATATCCGTGCTTTCCCCCACCCTTATTGTACAAGGCTAAGCTATTAACTAAGTGAGGGTTTTGGTTGAGAAGAAAAATGAGATTACATAAATGAAAAGCATTTCGTGAACATAAGGAAATGCACTAACCGAATTTGACGAGGCATACTGGAAAACACGATCTTCATAAAGCATGTCATCATCTTCCCCTCCAAAAATCAAATACCTAGCTGACTCTACCAGCCCCTTGTCGGCGGGAAGATCACCGGAATCAGCTCGCACATTATCCCTATAATCCTTCATGCCCTGCTCCCAGTCCGAAGAGGAAGTGTTACTCTCCCCATCCAAAAGCCAGTCTTCCCATTTCCTATACTCTTGGTTCCTCGTATCTTCTTGGGCTTCTCTTAACTCCACGATTGCTTCAGCTCTCTGCTTCCATGCCTCAAACTTCTCACCCTCAGATAACTCTTGTGTGCTGTCAGCCTCGCCCGCAGCCGCAGCCACAGCCTCAGCCTCCGCCTCCGCCTCTACCATATCATCGTCCCTCAGACCAAGCCAATTCCCATCATCTTCGAAAAAGAATTTCTGCCACCAACTGCTCTTCCTTGAATGCCCACTATGCTTTTCCGCTTTTGAAATGAATCCATTAAGCCGCCTCGTTTTGCTTCCCAACTGAATCACAAAGTTGGATGAACCATTCGAGACGAAAGAGTTCAAAAGCAGTTTCTGATTAAACAAGATTAAGTTGTGGCATAAAACAGTTGAAGAGCTCATGAAGAACATGAATATATGCCCACATTTTTCAGTTTCCCGAGTGAATGCACAACATTCTGGTTGGTTATGTTCTGCTTTAGCACAAACTCACCCAAGACAACCTCAACAATTCATATTATCCTCATCTATTCTATTCTATATTCTAATAGTCACCCCTTTTTGCCTTTATTTCTTTATTTATTTATCTAATTATACGACTCTACAAAAATAGCGTTACCCCCCAGAACAATCTTAAGCATGGCTATGGTTCCGCCACGTTCTATCCCATCTCTTTCTTCACTTCTCCATTTAACACTATAAATACTTATATATATTACATGTAAAAAATCATTTTCAGTACCAAAAAATCGTATAATAAAACATTAAGAAAATTAATTACCCTGGTTACTCATTGCTTTCATAATTATTAATAATTACTAAATGATATTAACTATAAAATTGTTAAACACTTCATTTGTTTACTTGTATATGGGTAAGAGTCAAATGCACAAAAAAAAAAAAGTTTAGGTTTGCAATAATTGATAGATATATTATCTTTTTTTTCTTACCCTTATGTTTTTTATGCATACAATTCACACAAAAACAAACCTTTATTTAAGTGTTGACAATTATGAATAAAAAAATTATTTCAAACTTTTTGAAATAAATTTGAGACTCAAATCTTAGCCGCAACTCAATACACGTAATAAAAAATATTTGGTAAAAATTTCATATCAAAACACTTAAGAAATAAGGCATAATAAAGACTACATCGAAAGACAAGACACCTAGAATTAGGGTTTTTAACCTACCTTCTAGAAGTTATGCCTAAAGGTGCGGTTTTGATCATGGTCAACACCCTAGGCAGCCTTTCTCCATTGCCATTTCTACCCTTCACCCATCGTGCCCACCAAGGAACCCCTTCCTATAAATAGGGTGTCTTGCCTCATGTATTTTCACCTAGATTTTGAATATAGTAAAGAAACTCTACTTTAGTGATTAGTGAGCTTTGTCTCTTAAATGTTTTGGGTTTTATCTTGAGTATGTGAGCATTTTAAGTGACGACTCTTCCTTCACTTACCTTGGAGTTTCCCACCCTCCAAGTGGCGTGATCATCTTCACCTTTTTTCACCATAAGCTTCCTTCATCTTATCTCTTTTTCCATCATTCCTTGCGCCATTTATGTTACTTGTTTATGTTCTTGTTTGTTTCCTTTTCTTTTGGTTATCTTCATTCATCCTTTATTTCCATTGTTCTTAATTATCGTCCCTTGCATCATAATCCCCTTATTCTTGTGCTTTTCTCTTTGCCCTTCTGAAGTGAACCTTCACACTTACTTAACCACTTGGTTAAGTTCGTGTCCAGTGGGAGTCTTCTTAGGGTTCTCACCTTAAATTGCTAAATAAAAAATCATAAACATGAGTAACCAATTAAAATGTGCAAACCTAAAATCAACGAACATAACCTTTTGTGAATCTCGACTGAATTTGGGACAAAAAGCGGAAAATTTTAAGTCAAACAAATTAGTATTCACATAGAAAAAAAAAATCAAACAGTTTCACACACAAGCGAACCTTCCTTTCAACCCTGGCAGTGATGAATAAAAAATTTATTGCAAATCTCGTGGGACGAATTTGGGGCTCAAATCTCAGTGAAAAACTCAATACACACAATGAAGAATGTCTGGTAAAAAATTTAGACCAAAATACTAGGGGAATAAGGCCTATTAAGTCCCAGACAGAACGAAATTTAGAAAATTTTGGTAGACGATAGCATTGGTTTGCAAAAAAATTCTTAAAAATTCTCTCGAAATAATTTTTTATTGAAATTGTTGTAAAATAGATTTAAACAAAATTTATTTTTTAAATTTCGGTCAAAAGGCACAATATCACTACAACAATCAAAATTTATTTATTAGAATCAAATCCCAACAAATTTTATTTTTTAAATCTTGGTCTAAGGCACCATACCACTAGAAAAATCAAAATCAAATCGCATGACATTAGCTTCCACTATGCATGGTATAATTGAGATATGGTTGGAGAGTGAGGTAGGTCACATCGATGACAACAAATGTGGAGTGAAATTTTCCCAAGATATGTTTCAAATGGGTGGTCACTTTTTTAATGAGGACCAAAAAAGACAAATATTAGCTATAATAAATCCTTTCTAAGATTTCGTTTCTCTTTGTCACTAATCCTAGGGTTCGACTTTCCTTTGTCACCCATAATCTTATTTTCACTTAATTTTCTCTTCCTAGTTTTGTATTTTCCCTATACCTTATAAACTTTTAGGGTTTTTGATTTGATATAGTCTTGATTTGATCTTCTAGTGAGGAAACTCGTGTTTGTTATGCTCAAAGGGTCTTTTTTTAATTCATTTTTTAAGGATGATTTTGGTGTACATATTTTTTTTGTTTGGTTTAACTTGTTACATCATATTTATCAATTGCTTTACCTTGAAACAAGAGTAAGACCTTCCCACTTCATAACAATATAACTAGGTGCCTCTCATATGAATAGGAATCTAATCATATGCTATATTATTTCTATATTCACTTCATATTATGAATCCAGGTACGGGAATGAATCCAGATACGGAACTGAATGCAAGTACTTTATTAGGAAAGACTTTGGCTGATCAAGTTGCTGTTTTACGCTTGCTATTTCCTGGAGTTCAAAAGATGCCAGGTTATATAGAATCTGCATTTCGTTCATCAAGAACAAATGAAGTTTATTTCTTCTTTCGAAACAAGTATATGCGGTTGTATTACACTCCTGGACAACCGACACAGATAGATGATAAGATTTTGACAGATTTGCGTTGGATCCGTGATGACTTTCCATCACTTAAGGGTACGGAATTTGGAGCATATGGAGTAAGATGTTCCTTCGACACTGAAGGCAACAAAGCATATATCTTCTGTAACAAAATATGTGCTTACATAGACTATGCTAATGATAAGATACTATCAATTTCCACAATTGATCGTATGTTTCCTGTCTTGGAAAACACGTTGTTTGATAATTGCATAGACTCTGCATTTAGGTCATCCAGAAGAAAAGAAGTTTACTTATTCAAGGACAATAAGTATGCATGCATAGACTATGGTTCCAAGCAACTTATTGGCACCATTCGTAACATCACTGATGGATTTCCTGTTTTGAAAGGTACCATATTTGAAGATAGAATTCATGCGTGTTTCGCTTCTCATAAGGAGAATCAAGCTTATCTTTTCAAGGGAGAAAACTATGTACTGATCAATTTCACCCCAGGTACTACAAATGACATTCTTGTGCATGTTGTGAAGCCCATCGTTGATGGTTGGTCATCTTTTAGAGACATTCTGCCTATCAATTTAGTCCCCGATGCTCCACCTAGTCGTATTTATATATCCTTGGATGAATCGTGTGATGAGTTATCTGAATTTGATTCCGATTCTGACAAGTTATCTGATATATTTGAGACAGATTCGTATGTAGAGAAATTTTCCAGAGAGGAAAAACCTCTTTATTTGGACGAGTTTGATAACTTTCCAGAGCAAAGTGATAGGAGAAACAAATGATTTCGAGGAGCATCTACGACAAATGTCTCTCAACTCAAAATACATGGAAAAAGACCTACACTTACCTAAGCTGGATGAAGTTGACAGAATTTTTCGGCGTGCTACATCTTTTTTAAAGAAAAAAATAAAATGACATTCGCAAAAACTCAAGTGTAATCATCATGCTTGTGTAAAGGGTAGCCTTAGAGAAATTGCAATGAATAATAATGAAGTGGCTTTGGTATTGATTCATTTTTTTTTTAAATTATAAATTTTTTAGATTTAGCTCTTTATTTGTTTGATATGCTTAGCATTTATTAGTCAATTACATCACAACTTATCTGTGTTGAGTCATGTCATTTAGGATTAGGGTAAAGTTCTCCCAACCCCTTTTTTTACACGCATTAAATTTGGAATTGCTTAAAAGAAAGTCAATTTTTTTTTTGTTACTTATGTCAGGCAATTGTGTACTGTTAACTTTTTTTAGTTTTAAAATTTAATTTTATTTATTGTAACTTAATAATTAAGTTAGATGTGGATCACATTTGAGTGAAAAATTGATAAAATAGTTTTTGTTTTAAAAATTTATTTTATTTGTCACTTAATTGTTGCTAGATGGAAATCATGTTATTTGGAATGCGAAGAAATTAGTACGCTATTGTTTTAGACTATTTTTTCTATTATTATTATACCGTTCTAAATTTATGAAATTTGTGCTTGACTTTGCATTAACTGTTTTTAATTTGATTAATTATCTATATCTATATATGTTATGAAAATTAAATAAAATATAATACTTAATAATAGTTATAGACATATTTATGTCCCGAATTATGTAATAAAAATATTTAAGATATTATTCTATATATTGATCAACTGGAAGATATTTAACATATATTCTACATATTGATAATTGAAAGATATTTTTTAATATATCAATATTTTTTAATAGGTTGTCTTTGTCTATACAGGTATATTATAAGTCTATGTTCTATAATTTTATAAGGCAAATATTTCCTACACCCAACATTTTTTAACCTGCACCAGTATAAATTTTTAAATTTCAAAAATTACTTTTATTCCAGAAATGAAAATTCAGAATAGAAAATAATATATTCTAGAAAAGTAGATCCGAAAGAGATTATTGTGTTTCTGAAATAAAAATCAGAAACCAAAATCAAAATTTCATTCCAGATAAAAAAATTCGAAATTGAAAATAATGCATTCCGAAAAAATAAATTTAGAAGAGATTATTGTGTTCGGGAAATAAAAATGCAGAAACAAAAATCAAAAGGAATTCCTAATAAAAAAATATGTTCTAGAAAAAATGATCTAGAAACATATTCCGAAAAAGGGGGTCGGAATGTATTTTAATATGTACCCATTCTTTTGAGGGCATTTTCGTGTTTTCCCCTTTGGGTGAAGTTATCTGGTGCAGTAAGCAATTGTCATTTTATAATCGAATTACATAAAAGAATCCAATTTGAAAACCATCTTTATAATTCTTCAGTCAATAAGAAAAGGAAAATGTTGGTTGAACAACCGCTTATCTCATTGCTCTAGTGTACAACTGTCCAGGTGGCAAATAAACAAATATTAAATTGTTGTTGCGGGGCCCACAATTTTTTTTTTGAAAAGGTTTAATCTTTGGTTCAAATTTCCATTAGGGTTACAAAACTCTCCCTCTTTCAATTTCTTCTTCTTTTGGTGGCTGAACTCTCCCTCTTTCAATTTCTTCTTCTTTTGGTCCCGTGGTTCACCAGTGCACCGTTCCCTCTTTGAATTTCTTATTCGCAAAGGTCTCGTGGTTCTCCAGTGCACTGTTTCCTCTTGCAATTTGTTGTTGTATTGGTTTCATGTGCCGTGGTTCCGTGGTCTTTTTCTTCGTCGCCGTCGTCGACCGGTGTTTGCTCGGTGGACGCCCTCCATCTCTTTTCACGGTGGTTAGGTGATAAAGGTAATATATTTTTGATTCAATGGATTATGAAGTGAAATATTGTTGTTGTGTGATTTTGATGTTGTTGTAGAGCCTATTTTGATTCAATTTTAGTTTGAGTTTCGTGTTGAAGGAAGTTTGAAGCTTTTCTTCCTTGAATGTTGAACTGTTGGTATTGTTGTTATTACTAGACACATTGATATAAAATTGATAAATTTTT
>Ga0123342_1010054_pt1 | contig 10993 bp, 9 predicted proteins | sample Turbeawhitnodule_FD_89960 | JGI IMG/M metagenome (GOLD analysis project Ga0123342, IMG submission 89960) | Root nodule microbial communities of legume samples collected from Mexico - Turtle bean Mexico white nodule | ecosystem: Host-associated > Plants > Roots > Nodule | place: Mexico: Nepantla... | reverse complement strand
TGACTTGGGCGTTGGAGTGCGATCGGCCGCAGCGGCGCCGCTCTGTTTCTGTGCAGGTTCTTGAGGTGGATCTCGAAGAGGAACGGAGGTGTGAAGCGGTGCACACGTCGATCCTTTGACGAGACAGTTTCCAGCGTTCTGGTCAACAGGCAGGATCAGAAACTAATTTTATCTGACCTCGGCTTCGCTCAGAGGCCCGGAGGATTTATCTCATAAACTATTTCGTTTAACCTTAGCGTTTTCACTCGGAAGGGGGGGGTGTTCTCTCACGAACCTACCTCACTCCCACGAGACTTCTAGCGCTAGGAAACAAGTTTTTACTGAATTGTACATAACTCGAGAAAATATTTCAATCGAAATTCGTCTGATGACCTCGTTAAAAAACCCTTATAAGGGAAAAAGAGTGTCCCCTAATACCATGTACAATACTCCTGCTTAACTGAAATAAAACTTGAAATCGGCCGCACTTCATGTGTAAGGAACCAAGCCCTGCTTCAGCGACTCAAGTCTGCATACTCTGTCCCGAGGACCTCTGTTTTTCTTAACGAAACGGTCCGTATGGGGGAGACCTGCCGTGGACATAATGGGGTTGCCTTCTCCGGTACCTGTTGTCTCTCTTCAGGTCCTTGGCATACTCTGCTTCCCCTGTGTACCGTGGTCTGCTAGTGACCATAGATACTCCTCTCTTTGTTTTGAGGTTGTTCTCGTAGCATCTCTTGGCCTCCTTCTAATCTGATTTGATGGTAATCACCTTTTCTGTCAGGTCCGGTAGCTTCATCTTCATGTGCCTTGTCGACGGCACCGCCCCTAACCTATTCAGCGTTGGTCTACCCAACAACATATTATAAGCAGAGGAGGCATTGACAACAAGGTACCTGATGTTCTCCGTACGTGACGCGGTGCCATCTGTGAAGGTGGTACTCAAATCCAAGTATCTGCGCACCTCTACCTGGTCTCCTGCGAATCCTAAGAGACAGCCGCCGTAGGGCCTTAGCATGTCGGGGGATAGTTGCAGTTTGTTGAAATTCGTCCAGAACATCACGTCTGTCGAGCTTCCCAGATCTATCAGCACACGGTGCACCTTCCTTCCTACAGTTACCACTGAGATCACCACTGGGTCGTTGTCATGGGGAACGACGTCCCCTAAGTCTGCCTTGGTGAAGACCAGGTCGACGTTGAAGGCGTCGTCGGTCTTTTGTGCCTCTACCGACATCACCGTTCGTGTGTATCTCCTTCACTGAGAAGCGGTACAACCTCCTCCCGAGAACCCTCCTGCGATGGTGTGGACCTCATCGTGTACGGGGACTTCATGTCCCGGGCTACCCCCTGTTGCCACCATGTCCTCGGTCCCCTGTTTTTCTTGTAAATAATTCCTTAGGAGACCGTTCTTCACCAACTCGTCTAGCTGGTGTCCTAGCGCTAAGCAATTGCGTATGGGATGGCCAAATGCTTGGTGGAACTCACACCAGGCGTTCTTGTTGGGCCCGAGCCTCTTGTCGGTTTTGGGAGGCACCTTCAGCCTCTCCGCTATGTTTGGGATAGCGATGAGGTCCTTCAATTCTCTACAAAGCCATGCCTTGGCGGCACGTTATCTGCTCCGCACCCCCCTTGCATTAGGCTTTTGATAGGGTTGCTGCTTCCCGGGGGCCTTTATCTCTGTCATTTCCTCGTGCACCCTTAGGGTTTGAGGATGACCTGTCGCGCGCGGCCGCGTGGGAACCACGCATGTGCGCTTCTCGCTATCTTCTTCCTCCGCCGCAATATGGGCCACCGCACGGCGCCTTATCTCGGCGAAGGCCTTAAGATGGTTTCAAATGAGTGACTCGCTGAAGGGTCATGGAACAATGCCTTTCCTGAACGCGTGCACCATCATCTTCTCCTCTTTGAGGTTCAACCTTACCACCTATGCTCCAAAGCGGTGGAGAAACTCCTTCAAAGATTCTCCTTGGCACTGTCTTATATCAAAGAGGTCGTAGGAGACGGACGGGGGAGCTCGATTCACGATATATTGTGCTCTGAACAGCTTTGTGAGTTGCGGGAATGATGTTACATGGCCATCAGGGAGGCTGATTAACGAGTCCATCGTTGTTCCTGCCAGTTTGCTCATGAAAAGCTTGCACCTTACAGCGTCAAACCCCCCAACCAGCATCATCTGCGTATGGAAAGCCGTGAGGTGAGCCTCCAGATCTTCTGTACCAGTGAAAGTCACCTTGGGTCCACTTGAGAACAGCGTTGGGAACTCCCTGGGTGGCGTCAAAGGCTCCTAATCTGTACCCTCGCAGTCACCTGCGCGGGTTTGTAGGTCTCTGCGCAGTTCCTCGTTCGAACGACACAGTTCCTCGCTCATTGCTTGTGACGCTACCAAGTCTGCTTGGATGCATTCTTGATTTGCTCTCGACGCGGCCATCTCTTCCTGAAGGGCTCGCATCGTCTCCATAACCTGTTGCAAGGTGGGACCTTCGCCCCAACGTCCAAAATCCTTGGGTCGCACGTGCATTTCCTGTGATGAACACCTGAAAACACAAAGACAAAGGGCACCCTAGCGGCCGTTTGCACTCCGACGCTCAAGTTAGTACTAGGGCTAGGAAACACCGAAAACTATGTAACTGATACTGTGTGTGTTTAGCAGCGCAAGAGAATTGCCCCTTGTCAAGTTTGTTACCTTACTATTTATAGATTGAAACTAGGGTTTCTTCTTTACCCGAAATGGTCCTTTGTGATGGGCGGGCCCAACACTGTTGTTATCTTACTCTCAAGATAACCTAGCGCGTGGGGTCCCTAACTGGAGTGCAACCTCTGACGGGATGACCACCTGGGTGCCTCTGGGAGTGCCCTAGCTGTTCACGTGCCATGCATGCAGCTCACCCCTGAATGTGACCCTCGCAGGTCATATCTTTCTAGTGACTCTACACTTTGTGTTACGCCTGAACGCGCCATCCAATCTACACGCATGGGCCCTCGTGATCTAGGCTTCTCCCTTACTGATAACTGGCGTGTGATCTGGGATCCACCTCTCGTGGCCCATCTCTACTATTTGGGTTTCCGATGTTCGATCTCTCCACACTGTCTAGTGGCACGTCGGTACATCCTGATGACCGATGTCTGACCAATCTTGGTTCCTTGGCACACGTGCTTTGTGAGATACTGGCCCACGCCGCTCGTGGGACCCGCTTACGTGGCACCAACATTACAAGTGGTCAGTCAACGCCCAGGGACTGGTCGGTACACAAGCCCCCAGTCTCGAGCTATAACTTGTTCAGCGAAAAGGCTAAGTCCTTGCCCTGGGTGATCTACGTGGCTCTATTCGACAAGACGTAAATATTGCGTCAAAGTGACGTCTTTTCGGGCGTGTCTTATCTGTGCACACGTGTCTTTGATCAACGGCTAGGGCTTAACGTCGCTTACGCTTCTTTGTTTGCTTGTAAACTCTTGAAAACGGGCGCGTCCAATCACTTGTTCCATCACCCTCTGAAACTCTTTGATTGTTTCGCCTTCTTCCTCAAGCATTCTAGTGTTTCCTCTACGCATTTATGCATTCTCTCGCTTTCCGATCGTAGGTATGAACTCTGATTACCGTTCGCACTTGTTTATTGATTCTGTCTATGTTGTTAATCTTTGTATCAATCACCTTCTGTTTTTGGGTTCCCTTTGAGTCCAAGAAACCCGAAACATTGGGGAGCTGATTCTTGTCATCGTAACGTCACATTGGCGCGTTCTACTTCCGCGCATTCACATGCTTTTTCTCTGTATTTCTTCTTAAATTTGTATGCAGGTATGGTTTTAAGCGAAGAGAATCGGGCTAGACTGACTGATATCCTCACTCGTCTCCGCGGGATTTCCAAAGATGTGCCTTTTGAGGAGATTGTGACTTCAAAGATTCTCTCTAAGACAAATGAGTCATAATTTTGAACAAAAGAAAACAAACAATTAGTGAAAATAACAATTTAATGCACTCACTCACTAGTATCACTCTACTATTTAGTAAAGGATAGAAAAAAAATTTAAATTCATTAAAGGAATATTTGAACTCCAAAAGGTCTACACTTGGTAGCAACACTTCAAGTGAAAGAGATCAAAGCTCTTATGACCCACTCACCAAAGAACCCCTAACAAAACTAAAGAAAGATTTGAAGACAAGTAAGAAAAGATAAATGAAAGAAAGTTAAACCAACTTAGAATTTAGAGGATGACAAAACTTGTAACAAGACAAAAAATAAAAGCACTTATGAAGACTAAAAGAAACTTACTTAAACTTTTAACTATGAAGTTTTGATTTTCTTAAAAATTGTAAAAGCAAGAAGGATAAACAGAAGAAGAACCAGATATAAAGCAAAATATTATAAGTTCTTCCTTCTAGTCTTTCCACAAGAGAAGTTATGTAAATAAATTGGGCTCACTTTGGGGCCGAAATAGAAGAAGTTGATTATGATGATGAAGTTGCAAAATTAAAAGACATGAAAAGAAGCATAAGATGATGAAGAAAGCCAAACATAAATGAATAAAAGTGTGGAAGAATGGCGTAAGGAAAAGGAAATAAAAACACAAAGGTGGAGAGATTAAGAGATGCTTATGGAATAATGAATCACACCACTTGGAGGGAGAGGAGACTCCAAGATAAGTGGTGAAGAGCCGCAACTTGAAGTGTACAAACACCCAAGATAAGACCCAATTTCTTGCATACAAAGCTCACTAAACACTCCTGTAGAGTTTCCTTTCTATTTCGAATTCATGTGTGAATTACATGAGGCAAGATATCCTTTATATAGGAGATAGTGACTTAGGGAGCAAGAGTGAGAGGCGTAGGAGTGTCATTTGTGAGAAACCTTCTAGAAGGTGGGTTAAAAAAACCCTAAACCTAGGTGCACTTGTCATTAGGGGTGGTAATGCGGGCTGGCCCGCCCCGCACTTAGCCCGCAAAAAGCGGGCCGGGTTGGCCCACCTTGCATAGAATTTGCGGGCTGATTTGTCTAGCCCGCCACGCATAAGGGTTGGCTTGCGGACCTGCGGGCCAGCCCGCATAAGAAATATTTATTAAAAAAATAATTTTTTTAAATAAAAATTTTGAATTTTTTTATTTAGATGCATTATGTAAATGGTCTCTTAATATTATTTTCATGAAACATGCGTTGTAAGATGATATTAAAAAGTTTGGAATGTACAATATGAGGCTACATGAAGAAAATATGAGGGTGTAGAAAAGAAAATTATACATTTTAAAGTTATGCGGGTTATGCGGGCCAACCCGCCCCGCTCCGCACTTGGCCCGCGCGGGCTGCGGGTTATGCGGGTCGGGCCTAACCAGGCTAGCAGGTTGAAATAAGCAACCCGCCGCGCATTTTTTCAGCGGGTCGCGGGCCGGACCGCATGGCCCGCCCCACTTTGCCAACCCCACTTGTCATGAAAGATTTATGCTAAGTACACCCCAATTTATGCTAAGTAAACCCTATTCTAGCTTATTCTTCTATTTGGACCTCCAAAGTGAGCCCAATTTATTTACATAAACTTGTCTTTTAAAAAGACCAGAAGAAAGAACAGTTGATGCTCTGGCCTATGTCCAATTCTTCTTCTACTGAGGTCCTTCTGAAGTTTGGTGGGGCCTTGTCTTGGATGTTGAGATGACTGAGTTAATTGTAAAGTATATGTTGTGTCCTTGGTTATCTCCTTCTCTAATTGGGTTGTATTCAGACCCTATCTTTGCTCGTGCTTGATTTTGGAATTCTCGTAATTCCTCTAGTTACATAAATTTGGACGCCCTTCGCTTGAGCTCATCAAAGTCGGTTGTCGGCTTTTTGCACAAGTTGTTGACAAACGGGTCTGGTCTCAAAGTTGTCATCATATGGTGTAGAGTAACCTCAAGACTCAGATTTCAAATTTTCAAAGCGATTCTCCCTAACCTTTCCATTAATTATTTTAAGGGCTTACCCTTCTTTTGCCAAATATTCATAATGACAATAAACATCAAATAATGTGGAAGGCTTGCTGCGAACTGCATTTCACATTTAGCTACTAAGGTTGTGACCTACAAATAAGCAATAAAGTAGTTTTTTCACAGTAAAGTTACACTCCTAAAATCTTAATAGTACACTCTATTTGAAAGAATTATTCCTTAGTTTCGTCTTTGTTTATCTATACTCATTATTTAAAATAAAAAAAATGCTTAAATTTCAAATTTCAAAAAGGATTAAAATATAATTAGTAATAAATAATATGTTGTACTTTTATTTGTCAAGAATTACATTATATAGTTGTTTTAAATAACATTGTGTATTTATTTATATATGATTCGATTGAAATAAAATAAAAGTTAAGAGTGTTTTTGCAAACAACCTTATCTTATACATTGTTTTTAACATTGTTCTTTCTCTACTGGTATAAACAACCTATTGTTTCGAGAAAACAACTGGTTGAATTTCTGTAAGGAAGTATAAAAGTGAAATTTTATCTAGTTAAACAGAAAATCAGTTGGTTGATTTTTTAGAACTTTTCACTCTACTTCCAATCTTTGTGGAAATCTTGTAAAAACAAATCACCCCCCCCCCCCCCCCCCCCCCCCCCTTCTCTCTCCTCTCCATCTTCCTCACATTAAAAACAAAAACTAAATTCAAAAAAAAATTATTTTTTTTTAATTTTTTTCCCCTCTCCCTCTTTTTTTGTCTATTTTTTAACAATAAAACCCCCCCCCCCCCCCCCCCCATCCTTCTTGTTTTGGCCCCAAATTCTAACAATTTACAAAAAGTCTACCGTGTTAGAAGTAATAATTTTTCCTAAGTGACACATATGGAACCCACAAAGAACAACTCAACTATCAAGTATAAGATTCACTAACTAGAAAACAAATAATAAAGTTTGTTGGAAGTTTGTTGTGTATCATTGCAAGAATTGTAAAGAAAGCAAAGTAAAGAGTTTGTTGGTTCAATTGGGAAAATTAGGATTGGGGTTCATCCTTCTTACTCTTTTGTATTTTGAAAAGCATAGTAATAATCTATCCTTTGATTGATTTTGATGCCAATATAAAATTAATTTATATCGATTCATCGCATATAAAATCATTAAGAGAGTCTCCTAAATATCGATTCCTCGGATATTTATAAAAACTTTATCATTACGATTAGATGTTGATAGCAATTAACATTTCAAATCTATTCCTAACATTCAAATATGTTAAGCATTATCATTTGGGTCAGAAACTTAGACATATTTTTCAAAGCACTACAAATAAAATGACAATACCAATCATCAATCAAGAACAAAATATTATATTTAAATATCACCTCAATGCATAAGAGTTTGAACAGATTACTCCAAATTCCAAAGGGTATAATTAGCCACTCTTGTTGGCCATCACAAGCATGGAAAGCAAGAAAAGAAGATCCAGAATGTTTCTCCCTGACGGTTGCCTCCTCTAGGATTTTCTATCACCTCTTGTTCTTGTCGATTGACCTGCTCGCCGGTTGACTTCTAGTGATAAGCTTTGGCTCCGGTCTATCTCTGTTGCAATCTGCTCTTCCCTTTGTTTCGTTGGAACGCGGCTTCTTTGAGACAGAGGGGGCCCTACCTGTTGATTGCACTCCGAAGATCAAGTCAGTATAGGGCTTATAAGAATTCAAGAAGTAGTAAGTTTCAGTCTTAGAAACAGTGTACCTTAACCTGGGATCTCAAGTCCTTTTTATAGTTTATCTCTTGTAACAACTTTCCTTCATGAGAATATAATCTCAACTGAAAGCATACTCAACAGGAAAATATTATGTTCAAGGGCACACTCTTTTGGTGTTGCAACCCAACGAAATCTTTCCTCTATGGAGTGCATAAAATAATAACAGAATAACCACCAGGGTACCAACTCATGTACTAGCATCAAGGGTCCAATATGTTTTACATAGCCACCCTTAGTGTGGTGTTACGCTATCTTTTGAACGCATGCAACCTAACCTCTACGTGCCCTACCACACATGGGTTTAGGTTTAAAAGGAAACGTTTACTTAAGCTAGACCCCCTACGCATTAAGCACACCCCTAGGTCCATAAATACCCCTTGTTGGTCGCGTAGGCCTTATGCACGAAGGGTTGCACTAAACATACTATAAAGGCTAATACATGCATCCAGGGCCCAATCACATGGCCCACCAACCAGGCCCAAGAGCCGAGCTGACCTGCCTATGGCAAGTGCTGAGGTCCAACCTCCGAGTGCTGAGTTCTGAGCGCTCTGGTCCAGTACTACTCCAATTCTCCCAATTGATGTCTAGGATTGTGTCTCATGCCTCATATTTAACCTAGTTGGGCTTGGGCTAAGTGACTTCTCGCCAAGGCGTGATTGGGCTCGCCTGGGCGAGTTAGACGAAAAAAGGCCTAACGTGTCTAGAGTGATCACGCCTAGGTGTAACTGAGCTCGCTTAGGTGAGATCCTCTAGGAGATTATGTCTTAAGCGAGTTTTTGGAGCGTTCCAACTATCCCTTTTTATCTTGTATATTCTCCTTTTGCCCTTTCATCTCCATTTTTTCCTAGAATCCTGAAATTAACACAAATTTGGGAATAAATCGTTCTTATTCATATTATAATTACAAAATATGTATAAAGATATAAATTCATAAATTAGCCCTTTCATCTCCATTTTCTATCTCTTTGTATTCTCTTAATGATGTCTAGGTTTATACCTCATGCCTCATATTTAACCTAGTTGGGCTTGGGCTAAGTGACTTCTCGCTTAGGTGATTATTACTTTCTTTGGCGAGTTTGATGAGAAAAACCCAAGTTCTTTATACTGAAATCGCCTGGGCTAGCCTCAGGCGAGTTCCTCTAGAGTGAGCTTGCTTGGGCAAGTTTTGAATGTTTCAACTTTCCCTTTTCATCTTACATATTCTTCTTTAGCCCTTTCATCTCCATTTTCCCCTAGAATCTTAAAATTACCACAAAATTGGGAATAAATTGTTCGTATTAATATTATAATGAAAAAATATGTAAAATGTTTAAATTCATAAATTAGGGGTTGAATTATAGTTATTTTATCAATAAAAAATTGTAAGTGCCTGTTTTTAAATATAAAATATTACTAAAATATGACACTTATCAACGTCTTTCTTTACTAACTCATTCAGTGGTGCAACAAAACTGGATAAATTAGGCACAAATCTTCTATAAAAACTTGCAAACCCATGAATGGTTTAAATCTGCCAGATTAGGAATTCAGTTAGCCAAGAACACAACTCAAAATAGTAAAGCACCAGAAAAACAATCGGTTGTTTCGCAGAAACAATCGGTTGTTTATACTAGTAAAAATAACAACAACTGAAATTAAAGAGTTTAAGGAAGAGAGAGATTGCACAAACAGTTTATACTGGTTCACTCTTAAACCAAGAGCTACATCCAGTTTCCCAGAAACCACTGGGGAATCCACTAGGTAATCAAATCTAGATTACATACACACACCACCAAAGAAGTGACCTTGATCCCCTCAAGCAACACACTTCCTTTGGCTCAGCACACACACACCAAGAATGTTGATCTTGACAACCTCAAGAGCACACAACCCTTCTTGGCTTTACAACACTAGAATGTACACAAAATACATAACGAATTACACTGTTACAGAATCAACTGAAATCAATACAGAGTAATCCTATTTCACTTCTCTCTTGAATAACCAAAGCTCAAAGTGAAAACTCAAATGCTTGAAAGCTCTTTTGAAAAACTCAAATATGTTTTTCTTTCTTATTGTTTGTTATAAAACATTAACAAACTATTTATAGTATTCAAATCTTGGTCAAAGCATTTAAATCAGGACCGTATTTGGTTATGAAATCAATTTGTTCCTGCCGGCTGACCGGATTATGCTTCGTGCGTAGCTAAGACTCGCGTATCAAGGACTCCCTCGTCTTTGCTCCAAATCTCCACCCTTCACCGCCGTGAGTACCTGAAAGAAGTGAACAAAGGGGCGCCCTTGCGGCCGTTTGCACTCCGACGATCAAGTCAGCAAGCGAGAAACATCAAAGACACACCTCCGTATCGGAGCACCGTTAATGGATTTTGAAGGTGGTAGAATAACTGAGTAACTGATTTCTCCCTAAATGCCTGTGCGTACAGTGGGTTCGCGAGCAAGCAACTTGAGTATGTGTGTGTGTGTAAAACTGAGTCTGGATCCTTGTCTCAAACGTCTAAAGCCTCTTTTAAACGTCTAAAGTATTCAAAGCTTCTTAAAGTGCATTTAAAACGTCTTTAAGGAGTTTAAAAACATTCAAAGAATTTAAAGCGTTTAAAGTGTTTTAAAGCGTTCGAAATGTAAACTGAATAAAAACGTACCTTAGCAAACTTTCAGGGAAACTTATATACCTTGATGTTTCAATGTTTACTGCCATGTGTTCTTCTGACTTGATCGCTATTCTACGTGGAGGCCTTACAGCGTCGTAACCCAACTTAGGGATAGACCATCGTGTAAGTCCTCCTTCCTTGAACTGCATCTGGCGCAAGGGGTGACTTTCTGGGTGCCAACTCATGCGCCCCAACCTCTAGTCACTCGCCCCGGGAGTGTATCTACCTTCCTCTCGTACCACACACATGGTTCGCCCCTGGGCGTGGCCCTCTCATGGGTCGTATCTGTCCCAGGGGTCTCCCAGAGGTGACGTGGGTACTTCACAAGTCAAGTTACTTCTCACTGGTACTGGGAATATGGCCTTGAAGCCACCTTTTTCTTCTCTTTATTACTGTTCTGAGGTACTAAGGCCCCTCGTGGTGTCGCCCCCTCCACGGTCTTTCCTACCGTGGGGATCGGGGGGTGATACTAGCGACGCATTAACCTGGCGACGCCTTAAGTGGACAACCTGTTGACTTTTCTCCCTGGGCCCCCTGGATGGGTCCCACCATACGCTTGAATTTGGCTTTGACTTTGACTTTGACTTTGACTTTGGTCAACGCCCGGGGACGGGACGGTACACAAGCCCCCCAGTCTTGAGCTGACACTTGTTTCAGCAAAAAGACTAAGGCCTCGCCCTATCATCCACGT
>Ga0123342_1010053_pt1 | contig 10994 bp, 5 predicted proteins | sample Turbeawhitnodule_FD_89960 | JGI IMG/M metagenome (GOLD analysis project Ga0123342, IMG submission 89960) | Root nodule microbial communities of legume samples collected from Mexico - Turtle bean Mexico white nodule | ecosystem: Host-associated > Plants > Roots > Nodule | place: Mexico: Nepantla... | reverse complement strand
GGAAGTAAAGAAAATATATACAATCAGAAAACCAAAAAAAAAAAAAAAAAAAAAAAAAAAAAAAAAAAAAAAAAAAAAAAAAAAATAAAAAAAAAAAAAAAAAAAAAAAAAAAAAAAAAAGGGAAGACGAAATACAAAATTAATCAAAAACGAAATTTAAAAAAATATATAATATGAAGAAATGAAAGATGAAAATCACGCATGGGTGGCAGAGTTAACAAAACTCACCACGAGAAGAGAAGACCTGCACCACCAAGATCAGAAACAAAACAACATCGCAATGCAATGAGAGAAGAGAAGAGGAATCACAATCCGAAATGAAACCATGATGCGATCAGAGAAGAGAAGCGGAGTAGCGTCAAAGAAGAAGCGAACATAGTGTTGCTACACAGAGCAGTGGCAGCCGGAGACAAAACGCAAAAATGGATGTACGATACACCTTTACACTTTGGGTTTTGGGTTTTCTATTTGGGTTTTCAAAACACAAACCAGGACAACAATGTTTCTCGTTGTTCTGGTGCCCAACCACAGACTTGGTGACTCAATCTCGAACTCAAGAGTCTACCTCGAGTCAACCAAGTCTGAGTGGATCTACCCCGAGTCAACCAAGTCTGAGAGAGTCTACTCCAAGTCTATCAAATCAAAACAAGGGTTTACGGACAAGTCAACTCCAGAACAGTGACCAAACTCGTAGACTCATACTAGTTTGCGAGTTAACTCGCGAGTTTGATAACCATGTTTTAAATTTAATAATGCAAACTAGGGACTAATTTGTAAACAACTTCTCACGCAAGGACTAGACAATGAAAGATACAAAGACTAAATTTATAATCTAACAAAAAACAATAAAAACAACTGACCTCATTCATATCATGTGCCATGTTTTTCAATGTATCCAATCCTTCAGCAATCACATCCAAACCTTGATCCTAAAAAATTACATGTAGTTAGACTTGAAAGTTGAAGCATATTTGTGGAGTGGCATCCAATAATCAACCTACATCTAAAAGACATCAACAATCCTCTAAACTTCTATAAGTTACTTGCCTGTTTCATTCTACGCATTTCAAATTCCTGCTTAAATTGGTTTGCTTGCTCAGAAGGTTGGAAGTATTCATCATCAAATTGCCCATCTGTACTTGAGAGATGATTCCATGATTCACAAACATTACCAGAGTCAAACGATAAAAAGGCCCCCACAGATGAAATATGATAACTGCATCAACCTGAGACATGGAAAACTTAATTACCTGAATCAAACTTAATTTCAGGACGTGAGGCAGAAGCAGCCCAGCCTCCAGTTTGTTTAGGCACAGCAGGAGACCCATCTGGGATGGCTTGGATTCTATCTGGCAATGTAAGAGCCAAATCATTACGGGCAGCAAATTCTTGCGAAGAAAGACCCTTGACCTGTGGGTACAATGAATCATGCATCAGATAAAAGTACTGGGATTCACTTGGAAACTGTTCATGCTGTGAAGTTACTGAGTGCAAAATAAACATGAGGAAAACTAAATCAAACCTAAGAGAAAACAAGTGCACCAAATGGAATAAACTCGTTAGAATTATTGGATTGAAATACTCAGAATTACAACAAGATTTCCGGAATTCCGTTTGAAACTGGATAGTTATACTAGTGAAAACAGTTATAATACAACAGAAAAGTTAAATTTACTTCTCAACTGTATCTCATTGTTCTAATTTTATAAAAGAACTCTTCAATTAGTTTAAACAAACTATCCTAGATGCTAACAAGTTACTAGTTAGATAAATTCAGCAACAAGATTTATGAGAATTCACAATAAAAACACCTAAAAATCTCAAGCAATCATTTTCACAGCCCAAATAATAAGCCTAACAATAGAATAAAACCTTTTTCACAGCCAGTCTCTGCAACTTGGGAACCTCCTCCAGCAACCGAGCCTTAGTACGACGAATCTCCGCATTGATCGCTACAGCAGACGCCTTACCTTTCTCCTTGGAAGCCGTTTCTGCTTTCTACACAAAAAAAGAAAAGAAATACATATGAATTTCCTCTAGTACCGTTAGAGAAACCCCTGATTCCGTGATTCTTAAGAAAAAATCACCAGTTAGGGCACAAATTGAGTCATGCGAGTTTCTCGCGGGCTTACCTGGAGCAATGCCTCGATGTCGGCGTCGACGGAGGCGTAGAGTTTGGCAAAGGCATCGTCGCCAGAAATATTAGAATCGCGGTGCTTCTCGACGTCGTATTTGTCGTACTTCTTGCAAATGGAATCGACTCTGGTGAGAATATCGATGACACTCATACTGTGGAGATTTTGGAATCAAACACAGATCTCTGACTTGCGACGGTTGCTGTCGACAACAACCAATCGATGACGGTTGAGGAGTTCGATCTGGTTGTTTCAGTTGGCGCAGAACTGAGAGAGGATTTCAAAGAATGCACAGCTGTATCAAGACAGCGATGAACATGAAACAATTTTTTAAATGAATTAATAAAAAATTCTTTTGATTTGGTAGGAGTGGGAACTTACCTTTGGGAGTGGTGGGTGTGAAAAGTGATTAAATGAGTGTTCAATTTACAGCGGTGAACTTGCATATGCTATGGTTAATTTGAGTATAGACGACGTTGTTAGTATGTGGACTCGCCAAGACTTTTTAAATTATTTTTATTTATTTATTAAATTTATAAATAAAATATGTTTTTGAGCTTATTTTGTTAAAAAAATAAAATAAAAGGACAATGTAATACTAATGCTAATATCTCTTTTAGATAAAAAAGATCTAATAAGGAAAAAAAAATTAAAAAAAATAAAATATATATATATATGTATAATACGAACCAATGGTAAATGGTAGAATTGATGTGAATAAGTTTCTTAAATAGGTTGATTATTTAGCCTCACATGTACTACTTAAAAAATGTATAAATAGATTCTAAATTTTTTTAGGTTTGACTCTATTTGGACTACTTTATTTTGTTTTAAAAAAATAAAAATATGTATCTTCAAAATATAAGTTGTATAAATGAAATTAATTACAATTTTTTAAAATAAAAACTTTTATATTAAGCATTGTAATTTGAGATCTCAGTTGGGCTAACACCTCAATTAACAACAATAATATGTTAACAAAAACAATAAATAGGTACATTATACATAATTGATATAAGTAATCTTAAACCTAATTTTCCCACAATAATTAAGACAATTATTTCATCGACCACGAAGCATCCAACGAACATTTGTCCTAACAGTAAACGCAACACAAACCAAAGTAGAATCACATTTCAGCTACACATTAGTAAGTTTCATCTTTTGAGTTTCCTCCATAGTATGTATAACCTTATAAAACTATTATTTAAAATATTTTTTATTATTAATAAAAAATTTAAATTGATAATTAATTAGCTACGAAAATTTTAGTTAATAGCTAATTTAACTTTTAAAATTGATAATAATTTTTTTTAGTTTCTAAAATAATATATAATTTAGTTAATATAACACAAGAAAATCATGAAATAGAAACTAATTTTAGAGACAAAAAATAATTAGTTGTTATAGTGACTAAATTAGAAACCATTTTAGAGACTAAAAAAAATTGTTTCTAAATTAATTTTTATTATTGTTAGATGGTTTCTAAATTGTATCTAATTAGCAACCAAGGTTTTTGCTATCAAATTTAAAATCTGAATAATTGATAATTAAAACCTTAGTAGTTAATTAGATACTAATTTAGAAACTATTTAACAATAATATAAACTAATTTAGAAACTTTTTTTTTAAGTTTATAAAATAAACTCTAATTTAGTCACTATAGCAACTAATTATTAATTTTTTCTAAAATTGATTTCTATTTTATGATTTTCTTGTAATGTAATGATTAGTTAATTTTTTATAAAATGAATTTTTATTTAATTATTTTCTTTATAAATATGATTATTATTTACTAACTATTGTATATTAATGACGAGGAAAATATGTGATTGTTTACATATTAATAAACTATCTATGCATTAATGAAGAGGTGAGAGAGAATTATAATATTTACTGAACTACATCTCAATATAGAGAAATTACGAGATATTATTAATGTAATAAAATAAAATGATATTAAGAATAATTTATTTCATTTACTTTTAAAATAATTAAGTTCCCACTCATTAAAAAGTATATTTATAATTGTTTTCTAGAAAAATCAGATCATAAATTAATTTTCGGACGGAAGGAATCATAATAAAGGTCAAAATTTGGCTTTCCCATAAATGAATTTTGTCCTCTTAAAAATAGGCGATGTTCTGTAATTAATTTGGCATATAGGTTCATTTTTTGGAATATTTTTTAAATTAATTTAAAAAAAAAAATCAAAATATCTTCTTGACATAATGAAAAAACTACTTTAAATTAATAAGGTTGACCAAAAACATTAATGATGATATTTTGTTACATCACTAAAGATTATAGGTCTAATTTCTAAAGTAATTTATTGACAGCAATTTATCGTACTTTTCAGAGTGCATCCTTAACCTCAATCAACACAATCTATTGAGATTGTCGCAATGAAATTTGATCCAAACATCTCACAAAATATATACCTAATTAAGGTCTCAATGAACAATGAATCTAACTCCTCCAATTACTTTTAAAAAATTATAATTAACTGAGCAAGTAGTACTAAATTTATTAATTTATATGATTTTCTCTAGGATTATTTTTAAATTATTGAGACTTTTAATTTTATTTAATTAATTTATTTTCAATCAAGTTCTTACAAATGATGTTTTATATATCCTTTATGAAAGAGAAAATTCAAGAAATTTATTTATATAATTTATTATTGATTAAATATATTTTTTCTTCCATGTATTTACAAATAAAATTGATTTTTCTCTTTAGTTTAAACTTTTAATTTTTTAAGTACTAAAAATTGATTTCCATCTTTAATTTAAATTTTAAATAGTAGGAAGAAAACTATTGAAATTTTGTTTTTACATGTCAAACAAATTTTAAGGATATAAAATAAGATATTAAAATATTTTATATTGATTAATTGTTATATGGATGTTATAATATTATAATACATAAATTTGTTTGTTACATCTAACTTTAATAGTGTTTTTACTATAATTATCTAAAAAAATCTAAACTTTAGATTAATTAAAAAAAAAATTAATTTCACGTTATAATAATAAATAAAAAATATATTTAATCATTTATTATTTATTTTCTAAGATTAAGGATATTTTTTAAAGATATTATTATGCGTAAAAAGTTGATAGCTATAGATGTTAAAAAAGGAGTAAAATAAACATTTAAAAATATATCTATGAAAATGACCAACTTTTTTTATATATAATATTGCTTTTCTTACAACACCCCCAAAGTAATCATATGGATTAATCAATCAAACAAGATTATAAAAAAGGAAATTAATATATTAAAAGCTATTTCATAATAACAATACTATTTAATGGTAGGAGTAACTTGTACAGGGAAACCTGTATCTATTTTATTGTTTAGATGTAATAATGGTTTTCGTCATTTTCTTGTTTGGTATACCATTAATTTTAAGATTAAAAATTCATTTTTTATAAGTCTTTCAGAGGAAAAAAATGTGTATTTAAAATTTAAAACAAGAGAAAAGGAGTTTTGAATAGTATATAATTGCAAAGTGGATTTTTATTTGATATATAATAACATAATAATTTAAACTTGCTTTTGGTCGTAGTGGAATGCGTACAATTTTCATCTGTTGCTTTTCTAATTAATCTTATCTTCCATATTATAAAATGATCAACGTCCATTCAAAAGTTCCGTGATGAAGTTTCTTATCATTATGTATCACTAAAAAGGTTAACAATGAATTAGAATATAGTGAGATAAATAACTATGCAAAGACATGTTCCTCAAGAAGCCTAGTTCTTCTAGTTTCGGCTTTAAAGCAAAGATTAGAAAATCAAAAGCATAAACTTGACGCCTCTATTTTCTTTAGCGTGAGAATATAAAAATGTTTTAGTATCGTTATTTGAGGAGTCGATAACAGATATAATAACAGTTTATATATCATTTATATATCATTTTCTTCTTTAATTCATGAAACGCTTTTAAGGATAAAATTATGACAAACAACCTAAAACACAGATACAGTAATTGACCTTAACAATGTTATCTCTTAGATTTTTTTATGTTTGTGACAGAACACCAACCTCAAAAACGAATAATACCTCAGATGCGATAATTGACTTTGATAATATTATTTCTTAGATTTTTTAATGTTGAAAAAAAAACTATTTTTTTATTTATTTAAAGTTTACATTGTGAAAATAACTTGCTATCAAGTAATTTAGCATCACAGGTTTGGTCCTTATCCCAAGCTTGGTTTGTGCTTTGACGCCATCACTGTTTTAGAATGTAATGAACACTCTAAACAACACCTTGATTTGGTTAAAGAAAATAAAATAGTATAAATGCCCTAGATGCCTACATTATTTAATCACTATTTTTTGGGTCCATGTGGCTATAAAGGAATTGGGTAGTGTTCAAGCAAGAATAGTTTGATATTCTCATTATAAAAGAACACCCGTAGTCATGGTTTTTTGTCTAGAACAAAAAATGAGGAAATCTTTCTCTCTTTCTATTAATGTATATTAGTCCTTTGCATATGGTATGAAATGCTACTTGTAAGTCCAAAATAAGTACTTTTTTAAGATGCTAGAAGAAATCCACTTATATATGCACTTTCTTCATTTTGCTGGCATGAAAATTGTTTTCAAAGCAACGTGTATATATTTGCAGACCATCTTACAACATGTTTGGATATGCATTTAGACCCGTTTGAACGAAAAAATTCAGAGTATTAGAAGCAACATTTTTCATGATTTTTATACACAAAAAAAAAAGGCTAGTTACATTTAACCTATATTTTTTTTTTCTCTAAACATGAATTTTGTAATTGTATTTTTTATAAATCCAAGTGTGAGTTAGAGTTTTACATTAAGTAGAAATAAAATCTTAATATATTGAAAAAAGAAATCACGAATTCATTGTCTTAAGTTTTGGATCAAAGAGTTGATGTCATGATTTTTTTTATGTGTTGAACCATGGTTAATTGGTGTCAAATCTCCTTATCTCTGAAAGATTTATTAAATCATAACTAATAATTTGTCTTGATTATCACAAATGATAGTAAGTAAAGGTCAGTCGTGGTTAAAAAATGTTTTTATTTGAGAGTGTACCAATGTGAAAATTTTTATATTGAGGGAGAGTCAATTCAATTTATGTTAACTTATTGGAGTTTGGTATTTGTTTAGGGTTTAATTAATTCAAAGTTGTAAATGATGGAAGAAAAATATTATGTTATTTTTGTTCTAATGGTTCTTAATAATAAAATAATATTAAATCATGTTATCCGAACTTTAAGGAATATTTCTAGATATATAGCTGGATTAATGTACTACCAACTTAGTTTTGAACTTACAAAACCACATAATATTTGTTAAAAAATAGTATTTGATTAATTTAAATTAGAGAATTTATTGTGGTAAAATAAATTATTAATTTTAAATAAAATGTTATTATACTATTGGTTAGTACATGAAATATAATTAATATAAAGAATTGTTTTTGGTTGAGAGATTTATTTTTTTCTTATTAACAAAAAATAAATAAAATAAAATGAGACACTTCAGGGTGTGTCTCAACCCTTATTCAGGAAAATTTAAACCAAACTTCTTAACACTCAACTAAGGAGATCCAATAGACTCTACAAAACATCAATCAGAGTGACATAAATACAATAACTTGAATGTAGTAATTAATTATAACAATTGTATCTTAACAGACAATGTTATTTTATTTTTCAATTTAAATTTTGTAAGTTATGAATTATTTGACATTTTTTCATTATATTTTTAATTATTATTTTTTAATTGGATCATAGAATTTATATTAGAGTTTTAATTAAGTCTCCCATCTAATTATATTTTAATAAAAAAATAAATTATCAGTCACTAAAACCTATAGAATTGTAAGAGAATGTTTTTGTTGAGTTAGAGGTGGTAATATCATATTAAAAAAAAAACATTGGAAGAGAAGAATAATCTGGAGGTGAGAAATTTGATTAAAAGTGTGCTTAGGTGAGAATAGTGGAGTCAAATGCTAATTAGGTCACATAATTATTTTATTTGCAAAGATAATTAGATAAAAAAGAGGAAAGATAAATAGTAATTGAAAAATGATAAAAAAGTATGTAATAGCTTGATAGAATATTGATTTAGTCTAAAAAGCTAATCCACTTGGGTGGGAAAAAGAATAGGGTAAAAAAGTTAGTGAGGGTGATGGTTTTGTTGAGCCGTGCCACTGACCATGTTGCAATTGGCGGGTGTGAAAGCAAAGGAAAGAAGGTGGTAGGGCACTAGTGCTGCTTATAAAAAATGGTTAATTGCTAACCCTAATCAACCAAATGCGTATGAACAACATGTTGTTTTGGATGAACTTTCTTGGTGAGTTGGGTCCACACATGTTCCTCTCAGTGCGTTGTATATAGTTCACCATTCCAAGAATTTTTCTTTTATCCCCTTCTTCAACTCAACTTTTCGCCATTTTCTTCTTTCTATTCATCATCATAATTATGAAAAATATGAAAAAGGAAAATGTTCCTAATACATACCTAAAAATTGTTATTCGATCTATTTTCGTAACAGGAACAGATAAACTTTTTTTGTTGATCAATATACTCTGAGGCTATATGGTATTGCGGTTTTTTTTTTTTTATACAATTTTTTTTTTATATGGACAGTAATTTTTTAATTTAAATTGATGCATTATATGTAGTATGAAACTTTCAGGGTCTTGTTAATTAATGATTCAGAAACTAGTTAAAAGACTAAATAATACACACTAAAGAAGTATCAAATTAAAAATATATCTATAGTTTTAAAGTGTTAATTATGTTTACGTAATTTAAACTGTTAATAATAAATATTAGATATTTATCAACGCTTACCCTCATAAAATATTTATAACGATATAATTTGTTTAAAATAATAGAATAAAATTAATCCCTTAATTGCAAATTTTTACTTTTAAGTTTTTACCATCTAACTACATATTATAGAGTTAGTTGTTGAGTTAACTCTCACGATCATTATTCATGTAAAAATTACTTTTTTTTTCTTGATAAAAAAAATAAAAATCACGTTTAACCAAGATTAAAAAATATTAAATATAATTAACTTAATCAATAATTTTGAGTTTGAGTCTTTTATACATATAAAATTCTATTATTTATGGTCGTCTTATTAAGCTCAGATAAAAATGTTTTCCAATAGTACCTATTATTTGCACCTAAAAGTAACCTAAATCCAATCAATAAAGATTCATACGTAAAACCCGCAAGTATTATACACCCTTTATTCAATTCTTCTTCATTATCTCATGTGAGATTCAAATGTAGTGTTACACTGACATTTCTTTTGTTTTTGTTTTCCACTTAAAATCATACTAAAATATAGTACTCCAAGGTTAAGTCTAGCATATCTTTATTTAATTTAGAGAATAATTAAATTCATGTCCTCACCACTATTCTTAAAGTCTATTTAACCTAAATAAGAAATGAAGAAACAATACATGACGTAAGGAAATCCCCATCTTTTATATTTTCATGCTGGTCATCATAAATTATAACATTTTGAAACCATATTATATACATATTTATAATGATAATGCATAAAATTTTATAATGCATAAATAATTATCGTCCTCCAGCATTAAAATTTTCATCCAGCCCGTTCAAGTGTCTTGGTGGTGGAAGGGGATTGTTCTGACGTTTCAGTTACACAAAAGCATTAAATTGATACAACTCATATTTTTTTTGAAAGGATGATGTTACCGATCAATAGTATAAACAAGTGATTCCAAACCACTAAATTACTATCAATAATACCGGTAGGGCGTAGTGGATGTTTCAATATTATGTATGGATCAATATGTTTAAATTTAAATGTATTAAGGTTAAAGGATAATTAATAAGTTTAAGTTGTATGAAAATTAGGTAATCTATCCTTAATTTAATCATGATCCACGTGTTAATCTTTGTTTAATAGTAAAAAATTCATCATAACTATATAAATAGACACAACAATTAAGATAGAGATATACTATTATTATGTATTTATTGTACTAAATGTTGAACTCTTACTTGAATGTCGGAACATCTTTTACAAGAATCCTCCCTACTGAAAGTCGAAGATAAAGAACACAGAGAAAAGAAGTTGAATTGTTCAACAGACAGGAGATTCTCTCCCAATCCATCTATACAAGAATAACACTCTATTTTGGTTAATATTTTAATTAATAATATGTCATACTTTTTTTTTCAAATTTCAAAATATCTATATTAATTCTGAAAAATCAGTTTTAATATTTTTAAAATTTTAAATAATCCTAAGTGAAACATAACCTTAACCTCATCTATTGCAGTTCAAATACCTTTCGCCTCAATTCCATTATTCTTTAACTACATCGTTTGAGAGAACAATTTCATCATTTACTCCATAAAATAAACCCACACTTACACGAGGGTTTGAGTCCACTGTAGTTATAAGTTTTTCCTCGATCAACCTCATATAAATTCTATCAAGAAAATAATTTTTAAAATTTCATGAAATGAACTGTTATTATTACAGTAAATGAAGATGAATATTCCTTGTCTAATGTGATGCTTTAATGTAGCGTACGTAATCGCACGTAATCGTAATGAAGAAAGAGAGGTTTTGATGAATCCTAATTGTAGATAAAAATAAATATAAAAGAAACTTTTATTCACGTATATTAAAGAGTAAAATACATGGTATATATAAGAAAAAGATTAAGACCTAGCTGAAACAAAATAAGGAAAGTTGGGTCAAACAAACAAAGCCCAATAATTTAAAATAGAAAATTAAATATATTAACACCCCTCAAGCTGGGGAGTAGATATTTGTCAGGCCCAGCTTGGATTTGAGAGTAGAGAAT
>Ga0123342_1010052_pt1 | contig 10997 bp, 4 predicted proteins | sample Turbeawhitnodule_FD_89960 | JGI IMG/M metagenome (GOLD analysis project Ga0123342, IMG submission 89960) | Root nodule microbial communities of legume samples collected from Mexico - Turtle bean Mexico white nodule | ecosystem: Host-associated > Plants > Roots > Nodule | place: Mexico: Nepantla... | reverse complement strand
TGTTCGGTCATTCCAGCTTTCATTCTCTTTGTTGATTCAATTTGACAATATTTGGTTCAACCAAATGAGTTTGGGATTTGGTACTAGTTTTTGGTGAGTTCTTGTCTTAGAACAATGATCCAATTCTAAGAAAAGTGCCTCTATATTTTCCAGCTCAAGGTGATTCCTAAGAATGTCAAGAATCTTGTTCTATGTGGCTATTGGAATCACATCATGTTATCCCGACATTTCATGATGTGTTGCATGATGTAATGAGGCCAATTAATCAATATGTCATTTTTTTATGCATCATAACATGAAAATATGTTCATTCAATAGTTGTACGAAATTGCTACCTCGAGGGCACAACATGTGCACACATGTGTAATGTAGTAGTCTGTCATTCATATTCAGACTACTTGTATTTATGATATTTTCACCTTCTACCTTTTCACGAATCATAGATGATAGCGTCATTGTTCTATCAAAATTTGCTCCCTCAAGGATGGTTCCAGGGGTTAACTTAATGTCATCACACCTCAGATTTTCCACATTCATTCAATCCATTTGTCTTATTTCAATTTGTTTTGAGCAAATCTCAATAGAAAGGTCACCAATAAGTGTGAACTTAAGATTTGTGTAAAAAAACTCTCACCAAATCCTCATAATATGGAAGTTTCATTTCAAGGAATGGTTGTAATCCTTGGAAATTTAAATGGTTTTGAAGTTGAAACCCTGGTGCGACAAAAAATGGAAAATGCATGGCTTTCAGTGATAGCCGTGAAACCTTCTCTCATAGACCACCATCTAACGTTTTATACTAAAATATCGTGAATAATCAAAAGCATCTTCAATCTCCATTCTTTAGGTAGGAGGAACTGCATCATTATGTGTTGGACCTTTACCTTTATGGGTTTTATGCCTTTTCATGGATTACAATGTCATGAATAATACAATTATAACCTAGTATAAAAAAATGTTCATGACAACAAATATTTATAATTTTTAAATTTGAATCAATAAAATGGATTCTCATTACTAAAATATTCATAAAAAATAATTATATAAATATTTTTAATTTAAATGAGTATCTCAAATGAATAATGTAATATAAAAAATATAATTATTTAAATTTTCAATATTAAAATGAATACTTATTAATAAAAAAAAATAATAATTACATTAATAAAATAATTATATTATTTTTCTATTTTTAGAATTTAAATATTTAAATGAATTTTGTATTCTCATTAATAAATCAAAATCTGAATTATTATAATAAATCAATTCAATTCTATTATTTATATTTTTAGAATTTAAATATTTAAATGGATTCTCTATTCTCATTAATAAATCAAAATCAGAATTACTATAATATATTAGTTGAATTCTATTATTTATATTTTTAGAATTTAAATATTTAAATAGATTCTCTATTCTCATTAATGAATTCTGAAAAATATAATTTAAATAAAATTACTAAAATAATAGCCTATAATTTCAAATAATGTATTTTATTGATTCTGATTAATAAGAAAAAAAAATATTTTAATATTTCGAAAGATAAATACAAACAAAATATTAAATTAGAGAAAAAAAAAACATAAACAAAAACACTTGAAAAACCAAAGGAAAAATCATTAAAAAATTTGGAAAACCTGGAGAAAAAAAAAAGATGAACATAACCGATTATGATTTGCCTTTAAAAGGCAACATAACCAATTATCCATTGTTTTTAGGAGCCTAACCGACTATGCCTTCCCTTAAAAAATAAACCTAATCGATTATGTAAAATATCTGAATAATATAATCGATTAGGTCCATTTAACACACACCACATAATTGATTACCCTCCTAAAAATTTAGGCTAATTGATTATGTTGTATGCTTAATCGATTATAAATATAAGATTAAGTCCTGTGTATTGTTTCATGCATAATCGATTAGACACCGTGAAAAATCTTGAAAATGACTAACTTGAGTGTAAATGAGTGTATTTACTGATGTATTTATGATATTAACCTAGTAATCAATGCATTCAACACACTTAGTCAACAAGATTCTCTGAAATATAAGGAATCTCTCCTTGGATGAATAAAGAAGGTTTGTAGCTACAGTGGCATTTTGCACTGGCTAGGAGTGAGTGATCAATTCACAAAAAAAATGCATATACTAAAAAGGCACCTAAATAAAATCACATATTCTACGTGGTTTTTTCTTCTCTTCTTTCATGTTTCTCCACAGTGGTGCAAGGCAAAGAAAATGAGGTATCTTTATCTTTTGACACCCTTACAACGGATACAAACAGGAGTGCACCCTCACATCCATCTGTGTGAATAGTACACCCCTTTGATCCAAACACACTATAAATAAGAATAAAAAGTCTTCATTCTTTTTATTTTTAAATTTGTGATAAGTGTTTCATTTTTTCCTTTCAAGCTTTTATTGAGATTCATCTGATGATAATTTCATTATAGATTAGGTGAGTATTAATGTTGATTGTCATGCTTATGCTGTTGAGAAAGTTTTCTAAAATGAGTCAACATTTATGTCTCTTGATGGATACCTAATAATGCTGGTTCTATAATATCGATAAATATTTGTTTGGTATTGTAGTTACAGATTTCAATTATTAAGTTTGGATCTGTGGCGCAATGGTAGCGCGTCTTACTCCAGATCAGAAGGTTGCGTGTTCGATTCACGTCAGGTTCACTTTTTTAATCTTTTAAAAAAAAAATTCTAATTTTCGACAGATTAAATGCGAATTTATCATATAATACAACATTCATCATAATATTACATATAAGTACTATACGTTAGTAACACATTATTACTTACTAAAGTACATTGTTCAAATACAAATGAAGTTCAAACCTAATTCAAAAGTTTATATCAAAGATAAATTATTTAAACACAATCCAAATAAAATGTAATATCGAATATAAAACCTAACATATTTTTCTCAATTTCAAAAGATCATTATAAATTAAAACTTTGAAATTGAAGAATCAAATTACTTAAAAGTACAAAATTAAAATAAATATATAAGATAAATCCAATTATTTTTTATTTTTCTTATTAACATGTATTTGTATTTTTTTTATTATTATCATGTATTCAATTTTTTATTTCTACACACTTATATTATCCGTATAAATTTATAGTTTATTATGAATACGAACTCATCTAAAAGACACATAAATTTTATCAAAACATTACCAAAATAAATTAATAAAACAAAATATGAAATAAGGATAAATAAGAAAAGAATTTAGAGCATATTTTGATTTTTTATTTATTTAATAGAAAAGGAAATCACTTTAAAACAAAAAGTAACGTAATCAAAATAAATTAATAAAATAAAATAAAAAGTAAGGATAAAATAGGAAAATAATTTAGAGAATATCTTTAATTTTTTATTTAATAGAAAAGGAGATCACTTTAAAACAGAAAGTAACTATCAATCTTTTCACTCTCCTTTCAGTTAAATGACAACAAATAAAATAAAATTTTAAAATTAAAAACTGTTTTATTAATTTTTGAAATTATAAAATGTCCAAATAACCAAAACAAAATTAATAAAATAAAATATGAAGTAAGGATAAAATAAGAAAAGAATTTAGAAAATATCTTGAATTTTTTATTTAATAGAAAAAGAGATCACTTTAAAACAAAAAGTAACGTATCAATCTCTCTACTCTCCTGCCAGTTAAATGACAATAAATAAAATAAAAATTTAAAATTTAAAACTGTTTTATTAACTTTTGAAATTATAAAATGTCCAAATAACCAAAATTAATTAGCAAAATAAAATATAAAGTAAGGATAAAATAGAAAAAGAATTTAGAACAGTTAAAGTGGAGAAACCCCTTTATATATAGGTATAGACAGGTATAGATAACATATTAAAGTTATATATTCTTTAATATAATAAAAATATAAAAAATATATGAAAGATTCCTTTAAACATATTAGATTTTACTTGAAAATTTAATAAGAAAAACCGTATTTACAACTAAATTTTTTTTAAAAAAACAATTTTATTTAAATAGTATCACAATTATAAAAAAAAAAAAATCTTGATGTAAAATACGTTATGTCCAGGGGCAATAATCAACCGTTGAGCAAATTCATACGTTGAAGCACTTAAGATCTAAGAATATGTGTTGTTGTTTTGATAACATCTGTTTGTATTCAACCAGAGAGACAAACAATAAAAAAGGTGAGGATCACTGAAAAATGGTGAAAATGCATTCTAGGAATGTGGGTGGCACCAGTAATAATTTATTAAGTTGTTGCTTTGACCGTACGTAGAGAGACAAATAATAAAATTTACTTTAAATCACCTATGCTCCAACCCTTAAATACAAAAAACATGCATGAATATAGTGGTTAACTTTACTACACAACCCTCTGTTACATCCTCCTTTCTCTCTTCCTCGCATACTCCAGAATCTCTCACACTATTCCTGCCACCATGCCTTCGAAACATTGCACCATACAAACCACCTTCATTGCATGCCATGCGCTTTCTTCTCTCGCATCCACCTCATTCAATCAACGACTCAACTCTTTACGTGTCCCACGTGAATCACTCTTCCAGATATGTGCACTGGGACTAATAAAAACAACCTTCTATTAAATAATATTATTTTTCAATAATAAAAATTAAAAAGTAACCAAATTTGAACAAAAAGTGGGCATAACTTGCTCATATCCTTTTTCTTTCTCTCGCACTTACAACCATTTGTTTCGGTAGTTCCTCTCTCTTTGGGTTCTCCTTTATCTTTAACTTTAGGTATTCTCTAACTCTGAGAGACACTGTTAAACTCTTTCATGAGTATTTGTGGTTTCAATTTGATTGTTTCCATGTTGACAATGAAATGATAATAATATATATGTGAATTATCTCTTTCTTGGTCTAAAAACTATTGAACTCGCGGTGCCTCCTTGCATCCTGGATCTCTCATTGGCTTCCTCTCCTCTTAGTTACCTTATAAACTAGAAGTCATCTCTGCTTCGAACGCTTTGGGAAGTGTGAGGAGAAGGAAGCAATTGTTGTTGTTGTTGTTGTTGTACAGTGGTGATTGAAGAGGGACTAAGACAGGTGAAAGTAGGAGAAGAACATGGAGCGTGAAGGAAGAGGGTTCAAGATGTGTCAAAATTTATGAACATTTTTTTCTTTGGAGTCGAAATATAAGAGAAAAGGAAGTGGATGTAACTGGTGAAAACTACTCCTTCGTAAGGAAGTGGATGTAATTGATGAAAACTACTCTTTCGTTTTTTTTTTCTAGAGTCTGCATATAAAAGAGAAAAGGAAGTGGATGTAACAGGTCCTTTTCAGATTGAAAACCGCTACTCCTCTGTAACCGCTTAGTAATAATGGAAAATGACAAAATGACAATATACTCAAGAATTTTCAAAATTGCTCACGTTTGGCCACTACTCATGTTTCCTAATATTTATTTCTCTCGCATAAAACAGACACTCCCTCTCATTATTCAATTAATTTTTAAAATAAATTATATCTTTCAAATCAAAACGGTTGCTCCATTTATTTCAAATATTTTTAAAAAAATAAGAAATGGCGTAATTCCCAAAATACTGAAATAAAATAAAATATTAATCTAAGGATAAAATAGGAATAAAACATTAAGAGCAGTTAAGGTGGGGAATCCCCTTTATATATAAGTATAGATAACAAGAAAAAATAAAAGTATATACAAGCATATATCACTACAAGAAAAAAAATATTTTAACGGAAGTTATTTAGCAGAGGTTAATATAACCCAGGAATTGATTTAATTAACGGATTTTTTTTAACCTTCGTTAAGTTCCAAAGGTTCAAAAACCTCAGCAAAATAACGGAGGTTTTTTAACCTTCATTAAATTTCAAAGGTTTATTTTAAAACCTCAGCAAATAACAGAGGTTTTTTTTTACCTTCGTTAAATTTCAAAGTTTTATTCCAAAACCTCAGCAAAATAATGGAGGTTTTTTTAAAATTCATTAAATTCCAAAGATTTATTGTAAAATCTCAATAAAACACTTCAGATTTTTCAAACTTCAATAAATAAATATAATTAAATCTATTTATTAATAAATAATTAAAAAATACGTAGTTTTAATATATTTTTATATTTTATAACTAAATTATCTAAAATTTTGAAACTAACTTTACATTACAAATAAAAATTTTAAAGTTTCAAAAATTTATTTTAAAAACTCAGCAAAATAACTTTGGATAATAAGTATATCAACAACTAATCTTGGATAATAAGTATTTCAATAGCATTTGCATAATTTTTATGATTGATGGTAGTTGGTTTATATAATTCCTAGTTTTTTTTTAAGAGCTCATATTTCAAAAAACTTCACTTATTTTGTTTTAGCTTTTGATGTACGTATATTTTATGTGAAATTTTAGTTTTAGTTATAATTGTTCATATTTAATTCTCATAATTTTGAAATACTTTAAATTAAGGCCTTTGTTTTAAAATGCATATAATAATTAATTAACTGTGAAAGTGAGAAGTGATAAAGTTAATTTCTCCTTGCAATATGTTCTTACAATCTTTAGTGAAGAACACACATGGCTTTGAAGCCTACATCAGATAGATAATGCAATTATTTAAGATATATAAAGCAGTGGTAAACACTCGTTGTTGTCGAGTAGGTAACAGTGGCTTATGATCCTAGTAGTGGCAATAAGGTGATGGAAGAAGCAATATTGGAGTAAGAAGAAGATAATGCCTTATTTAGTGTTTCTTCTCCTTAAATATCATAGACATAAGTGAAACTGAATTGTGATTCCTTGTTAGGATTGTCGTCGGCAACCATTAAGCTAGTGTCGGAGAGCGGTGTGTCTACAGTGGAAGAGAAAGTCAAGAGGATTGTTAGAGATGATGGAAAATGGGGTGAAGGTTATTTCAAACAGTAAGTCATTTTACGAAAAAAAATTCAAAACACATGGTATTTTACTGAGGTTCTTAAACCCATGGTATTTTACAGAGGGTTTTAAATCCATGATATTTAACGGAGGTTTTGAAACCCATGGTATTTTACGAAGGTTCTTAAATCCATGGTATTTAACAAAGGTTCTGAAAGGCTTTCCCTGAGGTTTAAAAAAACCCCTAGGAACATGTTCTTCAGGGATGGTTTAGCGCGGGAGAATCTGCAACCCTGGGTAAATGACTTAATAGAGTGAGGTTTATTGTACTTGTGTTATCACAAAGCAAAGGCACATTATTTAGCTTCAAACCAGAGTCTTCTAGTTGTTGTTTGATCCATAGAATTTGTGCACAACAACTACCAACAACTATGTATTCAACTTCTGCAGTCGAGAGAACCACACAAACTTGTTTCTTGTTATGCCAAGATATAAGGCTTGCTTCAAAAAGATGACATGTGCCACTTGAGCTTTTTCTATTCAATAATTGACAAGTGAAAGAGTTTAATGCAATTTTTATTTTTATTTTGTAATTTGGCTTGTATCACATAACTTTTGTGTTCAAACTTTACTTCTTTGCTTATTTTCTTTGTTTGGGAAAATTCTTTCAAAGCAATTCCATTAATAACTTTGTAATATTAACCATGGATTAGTAAGTGAAAGTGTTTCAAAGGGCTCAAAACTTGCTCTTTCGCATAGGACACATCTAGTTTACTTTTAATATTTTCTTGCTTTTATTTTTTTTTTATTCTCTAAGTCTTCGTGATACTTAGGTTTTTCTCTCAAAATTTGTAGTTGACCTTTCTTTGGTGTCAAGGAAACCTTGCACACACATTTAAAAAAAAATGTTTTGAAGTTTCTTTTGAGGGAAACTAGTTAAGTTTATTTGAGAAATTTCTGGCTAGGAAAGACAATGGTACTTAAGCGGTCCAAGTGACTGACCACTCTTTCCTGTGAGTTAAATCAGAGAAACCTTGACTATTTGATATAAACCATCTCGACAAACAGGTGACTAGAGAAACAATTAAGTCAGTCATCTCAACATCCAAGATAAGGCCCCACCAAACTTCAAACGAACCACAACAGAAGAAGAAATAGACATAGGCCAAAGCATCAGATGTTTTTTCTTCTGGTCTTTTTAAAAAGACAAGTTTATGTAAATAAATTGAGCTCACTGTGGAGGTCCAAATAGAAGAATAAGATAGATTAGGGTGTGCTTAGTAATTTGAGTAAGGTGTGCTTTGTAATTTGGACTTCAGTCAAACCCACCTTTCATGACATGTGCACCTAGGTTTAGGGTTTCTTTGACCTACCTTCTAGAAGTTTTTTCACAAATGACTCCTCTACCCCTCTCACTCTTGCTCCCCAAGTCACTCTATCTTATATAAAGGGTGTCTTGCCACATGTAATTTACAAATTGAATTTTGAAATAGAAAGGAAACTCTGTAGGAGTGTTTAGTGAGATTTGTCTCCTAGAAATTGGGTCTTATCTTGGGATTGTGCAATTCAAGTGGCGGCTCTTCACCACTCATCTTGGAGTCCCCTCCCCCTCCAAGTGACGTGATTCCTTACCCATAAACATTTCTTAATCTCTTCACTTTTCCATTTATTCAATTTCGCATTTACCTTTCCTTTCATGTTCTTGTTTTCCTCTTTCACCTTCAATCATCATCTTGTTGCTACTTCTCTTATATTGTTTTAAATTTTCACACCATCATCTCACCATATAAATTGTGTTTTTCTCTTTGCCCTTTAGAAATGAACCTTCACACTTACTTAACCACTTGGTTAAATTCGTGTCTAATGGAAATATTCTTTGGGTTTCTCACCATATTTTGCCTAAAACAAAAACTCATAAACAAAGTGTCACCATAAAATGTGCAATCCTAAAATCAACTCGCATCACTATTTGACCTTGACAGAGACTTCCAACTCTAAAACCTATTTGTGAATTTTTTTTATCATTCATCGTTGAATCAAATTATGTGTGAAAACCATTTCATTTTAATTCAAAATAAGTAATCATATGCATGCATCAAGTGTACAGGGTAGCAATAGGGAACTAGATGAGGAGTTTGTGATGGCAACCATCCAACCACACAACAACAAAATATGGAGGATGAAGACCTAGAGTCTGTTTATGGACTTACTTGCAAATATGAGCCTAATTGAGCCTTTTCTTAATCCTTTGTAGGCCCACTACAGAGGAAAACTTTAGGATGAAGGAAGATATAAAACATATTCAAGAAAACCTCCAAGCATCAGTTAGAGTGTTGGTCACAAGAATTCAAGAAGAGTGGAACTTTACAGAGACTGGCAAAAAAAAAGTTTTCTATGTTTTTAGGAATTGATCTACTTGTAAATAACTAGAATATGATTTCTTTTCTTGTAAATAAATTGGACTTGTATTTGGGCCAATAGTATAATAGATCTAGTTATGGTTAGAAGTGACTACTTCGGGTTACAATTGGGCTTTTTTTAGCCCAATAATGTAATGTGGGTTAGTTTAGTAAACACAAACATTAAGTTTTTCATTTTTCTTGGATTAGGATTTTGAATGCAAAATATGGTGAAGACTTAGTGAGGATTGCCACTGGACACGAACTTAATCAAGTAGTTAAGTAAGTGTGAATGTTCTTTTCAAAGAGCAAAAAGAAAAGACACACACAAAGAACAATGAAAACGAAATTACACATTAAAATTGCAAGAGAATTGACAAAAGTGGAAGATAATTGAAAGAGATAAGAGAAAGGAAAGCTTATGCGGTTGTAGCATTCATAGAGATGGAATGATGGAAGGAATCATGCCACTTGGGGGAGGAGAGCTCAAGATGAGAGAGAAAGGGAGTCACCACTTGTAGCATTCTCTACCAAGATAAGACTCAGAGGAAAACATTCACTCAGCAATTCACTCCAACAGAGTTTCTTTACTCAAAATCTAGTGTACAAGTAAGGCCACCTATTTATAGCATGAGGTGCCATGTTCTTAGTGTATGGAGGGAAATTCAAAATTAAAATTCAACATGTTTATGTCCCTAATTTAGTGCCACTAAAAGTGGATCTAGGAGGGTCATGTTTTTCACATTAAGCATGTGTTTAATGTGGGAAGTGTGACCACATGTACCCCTCTAGCTAGGGTTTCTAGAAGCCTAAGCTAGGTTATTTTTCTTAGACCAATGTGAGCCCAATTATACTCTTGGTGTGTTTTGCCAAAGGGAGTGTCTTTCTTGAAGGGTTCAAGGTCACTACTGTTGAATCAAGTGTGTTCAAGCTTTGAAGAATCCAAACCCTTTGAAGGTTGATGAAAGGCTGGATGTGCTTGTTGTTGCTGAGCTGTCTTTAGATAGGATCTGGGGTAGAATTTATGTATAAATCCACTCTTGATTGAATCCAAAGCATTAGCATTCTCAAAACCTTTTAATTTAAAAGTTTTTTTCAAACTAAGTGAAAAACAACCTGTTGTTTTCTCGAAACAACCGATTGTTTTATACTTAGATGTTTTTAGAAAGGTTGAAAACTGTTTTTGATGGTTGACTTGTTGTCAAACCAAAACAACCGATTGATTCGTGAAAATAACCGATTGTTTGTTTTGGGACCATAACAGAAAACTGTTTTGTGCTTTGACTTAGCATTAAATGATTTTATAACTGAATACGCTACAGTTTTAATTGCTTTGACCAGGCTTTGAATGCAATAAATAGTTTGTTCAGATTTTGTAATAAACAACTAAGTTTTAATCAAAGAAAAACATATTTGAGTTTTTCACTGATTTTGCTTTTGAAAGAGTTAGAGATTGCTTTGAGATTGCTTGGATCAAAGAGAGAGTGTGATATAGGATTTTCATCTTGTATTGATTTCAAATCTGTTCTGTAACTAGTGTAATCCTTTGTACTTTGAAAGAAACTCTGTGTGTATAACTGAGAAGTGCTGTGTATTCTTGAGGTTGTCTAGATCAACATTCTTAGTGGTGTTGTGCTGAGCCAAAGGAAGTGTGTGTCTTGAGGGGATCAAGGTCACTTCTTTGGTGGTGTTGTAAGTAATCTAGGGTTGATTGCTTAGTGGATTCCCCAGT